>Ga0315914_1005464_pt1 | contig 18460 bp, 15 predicted proteins | sample MpolenodulesMG_FD_203920 | JGI IMG/M metagenome (GOLD analysis project Ga0315914, IMG submission 203920) | Medicago polymorpha root nodule microbial communities from Los Angeles, California, United States - elongated nodules | ecosystem: Host-associated > Plants > Roots > Nodule | place: USA...
ACATAATCTCTAATAAAGTGGTGTTTGATTTCAATATGCTTTGCCCTTGAATGTAGAATTGGATTCTTTGACAAACAAATAGCAGCAGTATTATCACAATAAATGGGAATACTGTTAGCATTAATCTTATAGTCTTCCAACTGATGTTTCATCCAAAGTAGTTGTGTACAACAACTTGCAGCCGAGATGTATTCTGCTTCTGCTGTAGACATAGCAATAGTTGCTTGTCTTTTGCTAGCCCAGGAGATCAGATTCTCCCCAAGAAACTGGCAACTGCCACTGGTTGATTTCCTGTCAATCCTGTCACCAGCGTAGTCAGCATCACAAAATCAGACTAACTTATAATCTAAGGATTTCCTATACAGGAGTCCAAGATTTGTTGTTCCTTTCAGATACCTGAAGATTCTCTTAACAACAGTTAAATGAGATTCTCTGGGATCTGACTGGAATCTTGCATACAAACATACATTGAATAAAATATCTGGCCTAGATGAAGTGAGGTATAACAAAGAACCAATCATACCTTTATGCTGCTTCAGATCTACCTTTGATCCAGTATCTTCTTTGCTTAAGGTGTAGGTAGGATGCATTGGTGTGTTCATCACTTTACAATCTTCAAACTTGAACTTCTTCAGAAGCTCCTTAGTGTATTTTGTTTGATGAACATACACCCCATCTTTGCTTTGATTGATTTGAATTCCAAGGAAGAACTTCAATTCTCCCATCATGCTCATTTCAAATTCATCCTGCATTACCTTTCAAAATTCCTTGCAAAGAGATGCGTTAGTAGAACCAAATATTATATCATCAACATATATCTGTACAACAAGAATGTCTTTCTCAAGAGTCCTTCTGAAGAGTGTTGTGTCAACTTGACCTCTTTAAAATCATTTTTGATTAAGAAATTACTTAGTTTATCATACCACGCTCTGGGAGCTTGTTTCAAGCCATATAGTGATTTCTTCAATTTATAAACATGATCAGGATACTTAAGATCCTCAAAGCCAGGAGGTTGCTTGACAAACACTTCTTCTGATATGACTCCATTGCTTAACCCAAGTCCATCTGCTGTAATCATCAACAATGACTAATCCATATTTACTTCCATATATGGATGTAGTGTTAACTAGTCCAAATAAATCAATATGAAGTAATTCTAACAGTCTGGAGGTTGAGTCAATGTTTTTGGTTTTAAAAGATGATTTCACAATCTTCCTTTTCTGGCATGCACCACAAAGAGCATCTGAATGAAAGTCAATGTTAGGTAGGCCTTTAACAAGTTGTAACTTACTAAGCTTAGCGATTAATCTCCAGTTAGCATGTCCCAACCTTCTGTGCCACACCCATTTCTTATCATTCACTGATAGAAGACAAATTACCTTCTGATCAACCAATTCAGAGAAGTTGATTTTATAGACATTTTCTATTCTCTTTTCCTTGAATACTATGGAGTTGTCATCCTTGTTGACTACTGTGCAGTTGGTCTTTCCAAACATCACATCATAACCGTTGTCACAAAACTAACTAATACTCAATAGGTTATGTTCAAGACCATCTACCAACCACACATTATTAATAGAGATAGAGGAGTTACCAATAGTTCCTATACCAATGATCTTGCCAGATTGGTTGCCTCCAAACTTTACATTTCCTCCTTCTTTCATTGTGAGGGTGAGGAACATAGACTTCTCTCCTGTCATCTGTCTTGAGCAACCGCTGTCTAGGTACCTTGATTTTTGCTTTTCCTTTGCTCTTAGGCATATCTCATTTTCATTTTCAAAGTCTGAGTCAGGTTCAGCTTCTGATGTTAGTGTAGCTACCAACCCCATAGCTACATTTGCTTCATCTTCAGCTTCTTCCTTTTCAGACCCAGATTCACTGTCTAAATCTTCCCAGGTTGCCATTAAACTCTTCTTTATCTGCTTCCTGAATTTTCTTGAGTTGAAGCTTGATTTCTTTAACTTGTCCTTTGATTTTTCCTTCTGAAGATCAGGGCAGTCAATAATGAAATGTCCAGACCTCTTACAATTGAAGCATCCCTTCTGATCTTCTTTCTTGAAGCTTTTGTAGCCACCTCTCTTGCTTAGAAACTTCATGTTCTTCTTTGCCAGATACTCAAGCTTGTTGGAAAGCATAGCCATCTTCTCAGTAGGATCTTCATCAGAATCTCCATCAGGTGATTCATCTTCAGATTTAATAACTTTAAAAGCTTTTGATGACTTCCCTTTAGATGACAGAGCAATAGATTTAACCTTCTTAGCAGGTTCATGCTCATTTAGACCTATCTCATGAACTTTGAGAGAGCTGACAAGATCTTCAACACTTAGAGTGTCTAAAATTTTAGCTTCTTCAATAGCAGTAACTTTAGGTCTCCATCTTGCAGGTAAGCTTCTCAGTATCTTGCTCACATGATCAGAAGCTACATAGCTTTTCTTCAGTATTTGAAGTCCAGAAACTAGAGTCTGAAATCTTGAGTACGTTTGCTCAATACTTTCATCATCTTTCATTTTAAACAACTCATACTGATGAACAAGCATAAAAGCTTTTGCTACCTTCATAGTTTGCACAGAGAGAAGCAAACATTGCCTCTGCGGTAAAGTTTCTCGTGTATTCTGCTTTAGGTATAGTAGTGACAAGTGATCCTCTGATCTTGTGATGTTTCTTGTAAAGTTTCTTCTGTTCAGGAGTGTGTTTCTTTCTATCAATAGAAGCTCCTTCTTCATCAAGGACTAAGTCACCAACACCATCTTCCAGAATGTCTCATAGTTCCTCATCTAAACCCATGACATAACTGTAGAAGTTGGTTTTCCACCAAGAAAATTCTTCAGGATCTCCATTAAACTTTGGAACTTTACCAGATTCAGATTTCTTGTCACCATAATCATATGGTACAACATTGTTGTTTCTACTGGTAGAGGTGTCTTCACCAGACATGTTTTTCTCAGATCTTTTTATGTTACACTGTTAAGTGTTAAGACAACAGACCAAAGCTCTAGATACCAATTGAATGTGAGAAAAAAACAAGAAGGGGGGGTTGAATTGTGTTTGCTTTTTCTTCTTTTTCTCCTACTGAAGTCACTGATCAGAAGCAGATAGAGTTCAGCTTCTGAAGTGATAATCAGAATCTAAACGCAGCGGATAAAAACAAATAGAGGGAGATAGAAGAAGGACACAAAGCAATTATACAGGTTCCTTCCACAAACCGAAAGTAGTCCTGTCCCCCTTGCACTTCCAAGGAGAGTTCACTAAAATATAATATCTGATTACAACTGCTCACTGCTACAACTAGCAAGAGACTTCAAATTACTCAAGCACAACTGCAAGAGATTTCCTATGCTCCTGAATTAAATCAAGAGACTTCATATGCTCAAACACACAAGCAAGAGACTTCTATTCAAACAGAATTACAAATAAATTTGTTTGAGGTTGAACACTTGATATACAATCAGTGGTGTTCACAGTACAAATCAGATAAAGACTCTTTAAGACTCTAGAATTTCTAAGATATGAAAGTTGTTAAGAAATTCTAAGTGAACTTTTGATGCAGAACAATTTCAGCAGAGTTTTGGCACTTGTAAATTGTTGTATGAGTCTTTTTCTTTTCACTCTCTGTGTTCTAATCTCTAAGTCTTCACTTCTTAATATAGAGGTGTGAATTGCCAGCACATCAAAAAGAATTGTTTGAAGCTTGATCAAATCACCAATGATCTTTTGCTTGATTTGGTTATTGTCCTAAGAAGGATCAATTTTAAATCCATTCCAAGTCTGGAGGAACACTGGTGCAGGCATAGCTGTTGTTCTTGTCCTATTGCAGACAAAAATCATAGTAGTGGAGATAGTGGTTGTACACTTCGTACAATTGTCCTTTTTCAACTCTCTCTAACGAAAAAGCATCCAATGCCTTCAAATCCATTTGAATTAGCCGTTGCTTCATTCTTCCAGTCTTCTGCAATGCTAGGAGTGATTAAATCATTTGAATAACCTTTGAAGAGTCAATTCTCTCAGCTTCTGATGATCTTCAGTTCCTGATGATCTTCAGCTTCTAATGATGTCAGCTTCTAGTGATGTTGCTTCTGATGACGTCAGCACTTCAGGAGCACTTATTCTTCAGAACCTCGTTTCTTCAGATGCTTCAAGCTTCCTACTTGTTGATTCCATTGCTCTCGTTTGTTCTTCCAGGACCTATGCTTTAAAAAGAGACACTAAATTTTTGTCTATGGTCCTGCACACTTGAACAAATATTAGCATATCCAATTGACAATTTTTAATACCTTGTTATCATCAAAACTCAAAAGGGTAATGTTAAACACATTTTGTTCCAACAGAAGAGGCCTTGGAAATCTTCGGCCGGGAGGTAAGTAAAGTTTGACAATGATTGCTACAACAAAAATTCAAACCCAGTTCTCCTAATTGCTCCTTAATGGTAGCTCATTAACCACTTGATTTCGATCACTTGGTTTAATCCTATAATAACATTTTACTGTTTTATTGAACGAGATAAAGCAAGAGAAGGTGAGAAACATTTAGCGAAAACCATGTGTCTACATAACCTTATATATGTGAGATTTTAAAATATTGCAAAATTAACATGATTGATAATCCTTTAACATTTTTTGGTCTTAAAGGTTCCGGGGGAAGAGGCCCTCTTAATCTTGAGTGCAGTCGGATTAAGGTAAGTCTGATCAAGAATTGTTCTGACCAAAATTAAATATGAACTCGAATTCACGTGAATGTCTTCTCTTAAACTAAAGCTCATTAAATACTTAAGTTCAATAAATTGGTTTGATCATATAACGTTCCAATCATATTTCAACATACTTGTAAAAACATTTTATAATCTTCTTAGATTTTTTAATTTATTTTTAAATAAAATAAGTCCTCTCATCCCCTCCATACAAACATAGTTAAGAATAAAAAATCTTACCAAAACTTTGACTTGCTGTGAGCCTACATCACTGAAGTGTCTGCCATGAAATCTTACTAAATTGTTGTGAAGGGGTTGTCTATAATATATTAATATCTGCAAATAATGATGCATACATAAGGATGTTTAACTTGCTAAAAGGGGGAAGACCGATGACTTGGTGTCAGGTCATATTCATGGTGTCTCTTTAGTCATCATGTTCACATTTTCTCACAAGTTTTGCTAACGTGTAATGTTTGCTCTATGGGTCTTTTGTTTTCAACACTCCCTTTTTTGCTACTACACCTTGGTCACTCATTTGATCCGATATGGATGTATCTATCCCATCACTTTATGTGGGATCCACTTCCAAAGTGTAAGATCCATATTGATTTTGTTAAAGAGTGTTCATATGACTCTTATTGCATATACGTGCTAACACAAAGTGTTGCTATAGATACATTCAAACGGTTCAGATGCATATATACCACAATAGAAAATATGATAATCATAATCAATATTGTCTAAGTAGGGCACTGTTGTAAGTGTTCCCATACCCGCTATTTGCAAAATACTAGAACCTAGAATTGTACCTTCGCAAATAACTACTTCAATATCCATACTCATACCCTTTAAGTATGGAAGTTTTTGTAGTCAGACCTGTTGCTCGCATCTTAACTATTATAAATCTACAAATAACAAAAGAGTGGAGATATGCGTAGTACATGACCAGTTATAAACAATGAATTTCACAAATCCAACAAATGATTACTATCATTATATATAAACTGTCAATCAGAACTTATTATATATGCTTTCAGGAAATTATTTAAGTACCAAATAGCTTTAAAGTTTAATAAAAATTTGTGGAGCTGATTTTTTTTTTAGGTGATATTTTGTGGAGTTTCCGTCGATGTATTTCCACTCATAACAAAATATTATTATAATTATAATTGAATTTAAAAATTACTAAAATATTTTAAAAGTGAATCATAAAACATTACTACAATTTAGTTTAAAACGTACAAAATGAGTAAATAATATCAAAATAATAAATTTATAAATTTTCTTTGACAAAATTAAAGTCACATTTAACAACACAAATATTGCTTTTCTTAACTTGATCATCATAATTAATTTGTCTGTTGATACAAATAGAAACTAGAAGAAAAAAGAAAATTAATAACATTATTAATACAAGTCGGTAACAACGTTATATTATCTTTAGAAGATTATGACAAGAACAAAATGAAGAAAGTTTTTCATATTTCTTAAATTAGAAATCGTGGTGAGTTTAACACAACCCCAGAAAACATGTTTGTAAGGTGAGGATTGCCCCCACTTATAAACTCATTGTCAGGTCATCTCCTATCCAATGTGGGACTCTTAACACACTCCCTTATGACCAGCACTATTGGGTTTGGTTCGTGGACATAAATGGTGGGTGCCGATAGTGGAAACCAGATAACAGGTGGTCCATATGGATTTTGAAGTCTTGAAGAGGCTCTGATGAGACGCTTTAACACACCCCCTCACGCCCAAGACTGGACATTTGGAGCGAGGACATAACTGGTAGGTGGCCCGATAGCGAAAATCTGATAGTAGGTGACCCATATGTATCTTGAAGAGACTCTGATACCATCTTAGAAATCATGGTGGGCCTAACACAACCACACAAAATCGGCTTGTGAGATGATGATTGCCCCTACTTATAAACACATTGTTAGACCATCTCCTATTCGATGTGAGACTCTTAACACACCACCTCACGACCAGCACTATTGGGCTTGGTTCGTGGACATATGGATCTTAAAGAGGCTCTGATAGGACTCTTTAACAATATTCAACATCTACATGAAATCGAAAACCTTATCTTTCAACCAATATGTGATCACACAAAACACCCAAAAGATTGATGTCAATCAAAACTATGTCTATTTCATTTTCTTAGATTAAAGTCTGGACTCCATGCGAAGAGACGCAAGAATCAACTAAAATATCCAAGAATCAACTCCAATATCCAATAGCACGAAAGCTTCTCAATTCTTCAATAGAGGCGAATGCACCTCATAATATCCCTTTGACCTAGGCGTTTTCTTAAAGAATAAAACTTGTGTTGTTAGTCAACAACTTTAATGGGAACACCATGAAGATGCTCTTCACCCATGGTGAAGAGGGTTTGAATCTTACACCTACACAATGAAGATGGTTCTAGCAACCTCTCAAGACCGGCCTGGTATTCTTTCTCAGACATCTTGATATTTATCTCATGTCCTTCCATACAAGGCTGACGTAATTGGCTATAGGGCATGTCGCAAGCATTACTCAAATAAAATTGCTCTTTAGGAACTTAGTATTTGTTCACAGCCACCTTGAACTACCGAAAATGCTCCCAAAGATAGTTAATTACCGTTTCCTTCCAAACAAGAGTTAACTACTGTCACTTCAGAATGGTAATTGACTACTGTTCAATGACCCACATCTCATTTTCTTGTTTTCTTCAATTCATCATCTTCCTGTAAAGATAGCAGCCATCCACGAAACAATGCTCACTATTATAATAGATATTGCACTTGACAGCATCAGTAGTATGTATAAGATTGTGACGATGCTGCTGTTAACTAGGTGTATAATTGTAAAAATAAAACAAGAACGATTAGAAAGACAGTCATGATTGTGTCATGGTTTTCCATGAACTTGCCACCAAATGATATCTTTAGTGCTGGAAAGATAGGCAATATCAAACATAACATCGTTGGCTTCATGGCTATTCGCTCAAGCCTCCCTTTGTTGTCGTTCATAAGAAAACAGGAAAATGAGATATGGGTCATAGAACGGTAGTTCATTACCGTTTAGAAGTGAACGGTAAACTTTTGTTGGGGGCATTTTCAGTAGTTCGAGGTGCCTATAAGCAAATACTAGGTGCCTAAAGAGCAATTTTGTTACTCAATACTTGGGTGAAGAACTTTCTCTACGGATTAGGCGTCGTGTAATGGAAGCGATGCAAGAGGGAAAAGATGGAAAGGACCTGGCCAGGAATCTCCAAGGTCAAATAGCGAGCAAGCCCTGCCCGCCACGGCACAAGACACACAAAAACCTAGAGGCTGCGCAAAACCCTGCAGTGTGGCATTTTTCAAATCTTAATATTAATATAATAACATCGCATACATAACTAGAATATATCAACCATAAATTACATACCTTTACTATGAATGATTTCCATTCTTTATTACTTTTTGGTAGAAACAAGAAATACTTTTATTATATTTACTGTTCTAGAGAATCCTAATCACACGAAAACCAACTGAAAAAGCAAAGGTACAAAGACTTACACTTATATTAACTTAAGAAAAGATGGAATTAAAGACAAAGAATTTTTTGCCAAATCAATCATTGTGACATATACTATGCAAATTCAAGTCACAATTCCTCAATGTTTTGCAATCACCTTAGTGAGAAGCAAAAAAATTATTTCAGCTGCTGCAGTACTTCCGTATCACAAAAACACTCTTTTGATAGTTCTCGCAGCAGCGCGGGATATTAACTGTTGAACCAAGTTAGCTGGCAATTGTAATAATTGCTGCAGGGATTCTGGTGGGAGCTGAAATTTACATATATAGTCATGCATCAGCTGTAATAAAGAATGTCCAGATGTGAAATTGCTTATGACTTAGAACTTGTTTCGTCAGTGTTAGCGAACATGGTTCAGTGGTTAGATATCTTAAATAATAGACAAATGCTTAGATTTACCTCAGGAATGACGGAAAGAACAGGAAGAATGTCTTGAATGGAGTCAAATTGATTTAAAACTAGTGACAGCTCCTCCGAGTACAGTATTTGATTCTGGTCGGGACTAGCCTTTGTCTCTCCCTATATGACATTGACGGAAGGTATTAGTAATTAGTCATAAACAAGTTAAATAATAAATCCAATTATTGTTTCATGTTTCATATCTGTCTCACTGTAGCAGCCACTGTTAGACTACTACTGCCGCTACTCATAAACACACTGCAATGGGGTTTTGCGTAGCACCTAAGCACACTACGCAATGTAGTCCGTGGAAACTCAATCATCAACGAAAACATGACTTCCCTGAAGTTTTTACTACCTTTCCTAGAAGCTTTATATGATTATAGTGGAAGAGTGTGTTCAAAATTTTAATTTGAAACAGTTTTAGGATTTTTCCTTTGTTTTGGGTAAAAGTTGGTTTCTGTATAATATATGACGCTACATGGGCATTCACAAGCACTGTAATCATGTAAGTACAATATTTCTGGTGCCTAAAAGAAAAATCAATCAATAATGACAATAAAAATATAACAATGCAAAGATATAGTTTTTGTGTAAACAACAAAACTTACAATATTGAAGTCTTCTTTTCTTCTGGCCCCTGATAGTAATATCATAAGGCGTTGGAAGGTCCTTAAGTTGACTATATCTTCTACGGTCATTAAAGGTGAAAAGAAGAAAGTACTGAAAGGAACTCTTGCAGCAGCTGTTTCCAAGGAAGCAAGCCCGAGTGCATCTAAACCCTACATTTGGATCGAAAGCAAATTTTAATACTCAGAGGGGTGAAAACTAGAAATGAAGAAAGAAGGATCTAATGAAGGTGAAAAGGTTAAACTAATATCTTATAAAAATAAATAAATACCTTAGCAAATTCTTGGAACAATTATTTTCCTCACAAATCCACCCTGCAACAATTATCATGAAAGGCATGTTAGAAAGGAGAAGTTAAATGGAGTTGCAAAAAAGCATCTAAATTGTTAATGGCGAACAATATGTACCTTTTCTATTAGTGTAAATGAAAGGATTTCCTTCATAACCATTTTCGAATCTGCTCCTTCAGATGGTATCTTTACTAAGGTCTTATCTTTACAGGATTTTTAAGAAACTATGCTAAAAACTGGATTTACTGAGAAGGAAATCAAAATGATTAATGCTCATTTTAATGTAGCTTAAAGCATTTCAATGATGCTTTGGACTGAATATCCCCTAAAATTGCTCATTTTTTAAATAGTAAAAAGACAAAAGCAGAAAGAGGGGAAAAAAATAAGTAGAGTCGGTCTAATGTGCGTATATATTCCAAAGTGGCACAGAAGAATATATATACCAAAATGGCACAGAAGAAAATTGACAGCATAAAAAGAAAATAATTACTATGCACATAACAGAAAAAACGGTATGTCTCTTGATACCCATTCCAAGACATCATTTTCAAATATCGCAATAATTTAACCAACGAATTTCGGCCATGCATAGGTTGTCTGTGAAAACGTCTATTGATATCCGATCTCCAATCCATCATAAATTTGAGTGAGCGTAACTCTATTGGCAAGCCTAACGCTCTATAATTTCCTTTCAGCAAAGGTGGACAGGTAAATCGGATGTCCTCCATGTTGATTCCTTGTTTGAATACACTGATTCCTATTTTATCAATGAAAGGTTTGTTTCGGAGGCCAGATAGTGTGCACACCACAAGATTCCAATTCTTTTCGAAAATAACATCCTGGGAATCTAATGGTATCTGTTTTATATCAAAAATTATTATATGATCTGCTACTCTGTTGTGCACATGGTCACTGTCATCGAAATTTGGCTCAAATACATCTGTTTTTCTTTTTCGATTGATGATAAATCTGGGTTGGATAATTTCTTCAAATGTGCCAGGTCGAACAACAAGACAGAGAGATATTGCAGGGATCTTTTTACGAAACCAGAAATTAATTGATGCATCATGACCATAGACGTGGTGCTTGAACCACATTGGAATACGTTTTCCTGGCAAGTGAAACTCCTTGTTTCCGCCCTCCGCGTGCAATTCCTGATAATTGTAATCGATTCATACATTTAGAAACATATATATGTAAGAGTATTACCAAATCAAATACATTATAATTAAGAAAATAAGAACCTCATTCAATAACATGCTTCTACACGAGAAAGTCAAGGAAGAGCAGTTTGTTGCTGACAAAGTTCTGATGTTGGGTGGAACTCCTCTAATTTCTTTAAGTTTCTGGCAGTTATCCAAAATAAGTGTCTGCAAAAAGGGACATGCTTCAACGCATTCAGGAAGATTTGTGAGGTCTAAATTTATCAAGGATGAGCACCATTTTGCAGATAATGTTTCCAAGTTTGGTGGAACCCCGCAAATATTTTTGAGAATCTTACAACCATCCAAATGAATTTTGGTTAGAGAATAACATTCTTTGAGACATGCAGGAAGAATTGTAAATTTATTATGCGACAGGTACAACTCTTTCACATTTGAAAACAAAGGCAAACCAATTAGAAGGAAATCGTCTGATACGTTGCAACCTGAAAGTCCTAAATTTAAGACCATTGAGCTCGATTGGGCTTCAAAATCGGCTGATTTTGGTAATAACAACGTACATTCCCCAGCTATCAACTGATGAAGTTCCGGCATCACAAAAATACTACTTGGTAACTGAACAGTTCCACAACTAATCAATACTACTCTTTCAAGTCGGGTGAGATTGTGAATTGTAAAAGGAAGTTCTTTTATCGGAGTGTCCAGTAAATCAAGCATTGTTATGTTTTCCATCTTTCCTAATATTTCTGGAAAACTCTTCAGACGGTAACACGATGAAAGCTTGAGTTTTTCAAGAGAGCTCAACTTTAACGGTGGAAAAGTCCCAAGCCGGCTACAGCCATCAGCATTCAACATTTTAAGTTTATTCAAGAATCCAACTGATTCATGAATGTTGATTAAATTTTTGCAATTTCCAAATGATAATTCTTCTAAATTTGGAGCACCGGAGACATCAGGTATCTCTGTTATAAACTTAGAATCATCAAAATTCAAAACGCTCATGTTCACAAACTTCTGCCAAAAAATGCAAAAGAACAAAAGAAAAATAAATGGAATGAATAATGTTAAAATGGATTTGTTGATATATTAGAAAAGAGAAAATATCTTAGTGTACTTACCTTCTTTGATATAAGAAAGTCGAGTGACATTAAGCAACTTTGTCGTAACTCCAGTATCACAAGTCTCTTTGGATGAAAGTTGGGAGGTAAAGATGGTGATGGATATCCCCACCATTCTAATACTCTTAAACTATTTGGAAGATACTCAGGACCTTTGGAAAAACTACCAACTCTAATAATCAGAGTTTTGAGGTTTTTCATCTCCTTGAATGCCATTCCATCCCATTCTACTTCTTCTTGTAAGTTGGGAAAATCCAGGATTATGAGTTGAATACTGCTAGTTCCCTTTGAAAATAAAAGCACAATTCAACATCAATATTTGTATATATTTTTTGAAATTGAGGAGCATATTTAGAGAGAAAGAAAACAACAATGAAATAAGACCGCCGACAAAATATTGAAAACAACGACGTAATCATAATTAGGTAACCATAACCTAAATAAAAAAGAAAGGTTAAAATTTGAAAAACCAAAACCTTCTATATCAGTCTTACTCACAGTATTTTCTTCGAAAACATGACTTATATCTTCAGGTAACCATAACCTACTACGTTTTCCAGGCTCCTCCGGTGATTCTTGCCGAACAATTTCTTTGCCCATGTCCTCTATCAAGTCGTGCAATATTACATGACCATTCAGAGTTATCTTTATGAGAGATTTTTCCATCAGCACTCCAATACCATATTCTGGGCAAAAACCGTGATGAATCTGAAGTATTTTTTTGATGTATGGCAAATCACATCCTTTGAAGAAACAAGCAATGTCAAGAAATATTTTCTGCTGATCTTCCTCCAAAGAAACAAAACTTACTTTAAGTATGCTGTGGATCTTTTTATCAGGAATTCTTTCAAACTGATCCATTGCTGATTCCCATTCTTGTATACTTTTTCCGACCAAGTAGGAGCCCATTACTTCCAAAGCCAATGGAAGGCCAGAAGCATAACTTACTGCACGACTTAAAACGTTCTCGTAATTTGAATCAACTTTGTCAGTTTTAAAAGCGTTCCAACAAATCAATTCAAGTGCTTCTTTCATATTCAACCCATCTAACTCATACGATTTTTCAACCCCGTGACTTGTTAACAAATGCCTGTCCCGAGTTGTAATGATTACTCTACTGCCAGGACCAAACCAACCAGACTCTCCAACTATGGCCCTCAACTGCTCTAGTTTATCGACATCATCAAGAACCAAAAGAACCTTCTTTAGGTGAAGCCTATTTTTAATTACTGGAATTCCATTATTAATACTTCCTAACTTCATATACTTCTTTCCAATAATATCATAAAGAAGTGTCTCTTGGAGATGCACTAGTCCGTGTTTGATTGAATTTTCCCTTACATTATCAAGAAAACACAAACCTTCAAATTGATCAGCAATCAAATTATATACAGCTCGAGCAATTGTGGTTTTACCAATTCCACCAATACCGTGGATTCCTACCATCAGGACTCCATCTGATCCAACATTTAAAAGTGAGGTTACTTTTAGCACTCGAGACTCCAATCCAACAGGATAATCCGCAATATGCAAAGGAATGCGATTAATAATGTTGGAGATCCCTTTAATGATCTTCTCTATAAACTCATATTCATTCTCATTCCTTCATCACACACAAAAATTTCGAAATCAGATTGAATTAACAGACAAATGAAAATCAAAGTAATAAAGTATTAAAAGTTAGAGCACTACCCATGTTTGAAATGATAGCCAGACAAATCAGCTGCTTGACTCAAAGCTATCCGCCACTTTTGCACCTTCTCCTTATCATTTTGAAATCTTTCCTCATGTTTAGCTAGTGCTTCTTTATAACTACCTCTCTGATGTCGCACATCAGAAGGATCCACGTCATAAAAAACGGGCAAAACTAACCGGCCCTTCTCCTTAATTAAGTCAAGGACGTGAACAAGTTCGTCTAAACAGAATGATGAAAAAGCATAGTTCTTAGAGAACACAAGAATGGCAATTCTGGTCTCTGCAATTGCCTTGACAAGTGATGGCATAATCTGTTCCCCTCGTTGAAGTTCTTCGTCATCAATGAAGATGTGAATTCCCCTATCAGTCAGTGCTTTGTACAAATAACCAGTAAAACCATGTCTAGTATCTTGGCCTCTGAAGCTTAGAAAGACATCATATTTCCATCCATATGTAAAGCAAGATGAGGATATCGATGCCATGATTGCACACTGTACTCAAATGGAAAAGCTTTTCTTAACATCAATGTGTCACACATGTAATTCAAATAACAACTTTCAAATAAATTTCATTAATAAAAACTTTGAATGTTGTAAACATAACAGAATGCAGAGTTGACGTCTTTGTTTTCCATTAAGTCTCATTCTTTTCATTACTTCTTTGGAGTATGTTTGGATGGGAGATTTTGGAGGGGAAGGTTTTGAAGACTAGTTTATATTTTGGTATATTGAAAAAGTAACATGATAGATAATCCTATAACATTTTTTGGCCATATTCAAACATGCTGTAAAATTTTATCCAACCATAAACAAGTTTACATCAATTGATGTCACCACAATACCAAAAGTATACTAAGTCTACATAACCTTATATATGTGAGATTTTAAAATATTGAAAAATTAACATGATTGATAATCCTTTTAACATTTTTTGGTCTTAACCTTACGGTTCCGGGGAAGAGGCCCTCTTAATCTTGAGTGCGGTAGGATTAAGGTAAAGTCTGATCAAGAATTGTTCTGACCAAAATTAAATTTGAACTCAAATTCACATAAACGATTTCTTCTAAGATGAAGCTTATTAAATACTTGAGTTCAATCAATTAGTTTAATCATATAACGTTCCAATCATACTTCAACATACTTTTAAAAACATTTTATAATCTTCTTCGATTTTTTTATAAATAAAATAAATCCTTCCATCCCCTCCATGTAAACATAGTTAAGAATAAAAAATCTTACCAAAACTTTGACTTGCTGTGAGCCTATATCACTGAAGTGTCTGCCATGAAATCTTTAAACATGCTGTTTTGAAAGGGTTGTGTATAATATCTGCTACTTTATAATTTTTATGCAAATAATGATAATGATGCATACATAAAGCTGTTTAACTTACTAGAGTCAGAGAGATGTGATCTGCTTCACTCCAAAAAGGGAAGACCGATGACTTAGTTGGTGTCAGGTCATATTCATGGTGTCTCTTTAGTCATCATGTTCACATTTGCTCACAAGTTTTTGCTAACATGTAATGTTTGCTCTATGGATCTTTTGTTTTCAACACTCCCTTTTTTGCTACTACACCTTGGTCACTCATTTGATCCGATATGGATGTATCTATCCCATCACTTTATGTGGGATCCACTTCCAAAGTGTAAGATCCATATTGATTTCATAGAATAAAAAAGTAAATGTTAGAGTGTTCATATGACTCCTCTTATTGCATATACGTGCTAACACAAAGTGTTGGTATAGATACTTTGTCTGAGTAGGGTACTGTTGTACACGTTTCTCCACCCACTATTTGCAAAAATACTAGAACCTAGTATGGTACCTTCATAAATAACTACTTCAATATCCATACTCATACCCTCTACGTACGAAAGTTTTTGTAGTCAGACCTGTTACTCGCATCTTAACTATGATAAATCTATAAAGAGTGGAGATATGTGTAGTACATGACTAGTTATAAACAATGAATTTCACAATTCTAACAAATCAGAACTTATTATGCGTACAATGTAAATTATTTAAGTACCAAATAGCTTTAAAGTTTAATACAAATTTGTGGAGTTGATTTTTTTTTAGGTGATTTTGTGGATTGACGTGTGTATTAGGGAAATTCATTGATTAAAATTAGTTATTAAGCGACGTGACTTATCACAAAGTTATTCCTGCCGTCGTAACAAAATATTATTATAATTATAATTGAATTTAAAAATTACTAAAATATTTTAAAAGTGAATCATAAAACATTACCACAATTTAGTTTAAAACGTACAAAATGAGTATCAACGTTTAACAACACAAATATTGTCTTTCGTAAATTGATCATCCTAATTAATTTGTCTATTTGTCTGTTGATACAAATAGAAACCAGAAGAAAAAAGAAAATAAATAGTTATTATTAATACAAGTCGGTAACAATGTTATAATATCTTTAGAAATATTGTTTTCTCCTACACTCGGAGATCATATGACCAAGATTATGACAAGAACAAAATGAAGAAAGTTTTTCATATTTCTTAGAAATTACAAATTGCGGTGGGTCTAACACAACCCCATAAAACCGGCTTGTGAGGTGAGGATTGCCCCCACTTATAAACATATTGTGACGCAGTATGGAAGCAAGGGTTAGCAAGCGCTAAACCTAGATTGAAAAGAACAAGTTCGCAAGCGACAAACTTGTGAAAATAGGATTCCGGAATCCACCAAAAAATAGAGAAAAGTCTCTAAAATATTATTGAATGAATAAAAGATATAAGTTGTCTCTTAGGCTATCTAAGTTCTGCTTATATAGTGAAAGAAATAACAAACTTGTGGGCCAAAATAAAATAAAACGTAATAATAATAGAGAGTTCTAGAAAACTACTAAATTTATCGAAAATAAATACTACTAAATTACTAATAAAACTCTCATGCATCAGTCTCCTCCACCTCTAAAGAACTCGACCCTGAGTTCTCATTCTGATAAAAAGCTTTTCATGCATGTTAACTCCACCAATGAACAAGAGACCACCCTCCTGGATCCCATTGAGTAAAATGTAAATGTTTGACGGGTGGAGAGTCGTGCCTTTGTGCAGAATATAGACTCCTGAACTGAACCCAATCTACATGCAATTCGTTGAGTTCAATGTGACGGCTGTGATGCGGTGGTTTTGCTGGGGGTCGATTACCACTAACTCCAACAGGCCAATAAGGAGCTTTAGTTTCTGCATCTAATCGTTGAAGAATAGACGGATTAGTCTTCATGATAGAAATTGATAAACCTTCCATATCAAGAGAAGTCATAAATAACTCTGTGTATACTTTATCAACAACCAATCTATAATCTCTTTCAATCCCACTCATCTTGTAACCTCCATAAGGAATGTCATAATTTCCAAAGGCAAAGTAGCAATTAGTCCAAATAACTCCTGTTCGAATGGACCTTGATACGGTGCTTGCTATATCCAAATTCTTCGTCACAATTACTGCTCCTAAGCCATATCTTTTATTGTTGGCACTTTTGATGGCTTTTTCAATAGGCTTGAACTTCATGAGTGCCATGACAGGGCCAAATATTTCATCTTGTGTTGTTTGCATGGCCTCCTTAACATTGGAGAAAATTGTAGGCTCATTGTCGTAACTCTTGTCTCCAATTTTTTTACTACCTGTCGAAAGAGTTACTCCATCTTTCTGTCCATGCTCAATATATGAAAGAATTTTTTCAAATTTCCTCTTGTCAACCCGAGGACCTTGTTGAACTTTAGGATCAAAAGGATCACCAACAACCCAAGTTCTTGCTTTGTCCACCAACTTCTTCTCAAATTCATCATAGATTCCTTCTTGAACAAACACATGAGAACCCGCAACACAAATTTCTCCCTTGTTAAATACGATGCTAATGAGAGCAAGTTCACATTTGGTGTCTCTTTTCATTGAAGTATGTTGCTCCCTTGTCATGAGATTATCATGCGTGGCAGTTAGAGAGATTAATTGTCATATGGGATTTTCACATTGGGGCAACATTTGGCACTTGTGAATTTCCTTTTTGAACGTGATGGATCTGCCCCCTTTATTTTCTTCATATTCAGTTCGGTCATATTGCACAAAGTATATACCTAGTTCTTCTATTAATTCTTGAGGTGCTGGGAAATTTATTCTTTTGGTGCTTCCAAAACCATGCACAATGATGATCTTGTATTTTGCTTTGTCCTTAGGGAAGCCTCTCTCAACATAAGTCAATTGCCTCCCCGTTTGATGAACAGAAGTATACAATTGCCTGGTGACATTGCTCCTTCCATTGGATAAAAACTATCTATAAACTCTTCAATTTCCTTTTCACTAGTGTTCTTATTACACTTAATTCTTTGACCATCACTTCTGTGTGTTCCTACTTCAACTGTTCCTGCTGCTATTGGAATCCTCACTACTTGTTGTAAACCAGCTCTCATATTTTCTCTATCAATTGAATACAATTTGTAGCCGATCCTTTCCTTGAAAATGTGTTGGTCTAGCAAGGCAAGCACATCATTACGAGTAACATAGCCATACAATGACCCATAATTTTTCCATCTGGTCCATGATTAAATGTGATTAAATTGCCAGCATAGTTATGACCACCAATATGAGAACATGCCAAAACTGATATCCGATCTTTCAATCCTCGGAGCTGAATTTCTTCTTTGAACTTGTCATTGAGCACAGAGCCACAAACACCGCAACTCACGTCGCGACTTCCATGAGCACACATAAAAATATACAAACCTGCTATCACATCTTGCACTTCAACACCAGAATGTTCAGAAATACTTGACTTCAAATACCTGATTTCCAAATTATCAGTAGTATTTGAGTTCAAGCTAGTAACTTCAGAGCAATTTGAAGATTTAAGGGACAAAGGAGTTCTTGCATTTCTGATTTCTAAATTTACAAT
>Ga0315914_1005465_pt1 | contig 18455 bp, 8 predicted proteins | sample MpolenodulesMG_FD_203920 | JGI IMG/M metagenome (GOLD analysis project Ga0315914, IMG submission 203920) | Medicago polymorpha root nodule microbial communities from Los Angeles, California, United States - elongated nodules | ecosystem: Host-associated > Plants > Roots > Nodule | place: USA...
GGAGAAATTGTCCGAGTATAAATAACCGATAGTTAATAACGTTATGTATTATTTGTTCAAATAAATTAATATTTATTATGTTTTTTATTTATTATTATTTTATTTTAATTATATATATGTTGTTGCCAAAAAAAACGAAAAAAAAAAATAAAAAAGTCAGTCCCGCCAATTGGAATGGCGGGAACGGAAAAAAAATTAAAAAAAAACGTCCAATCACGTCAGCCTGTGACCGACTGACACGTGTCAGGCAGGGGCTCATTCCCGCCATTTGAAACGGCAGAAATGAGGAAAACGACAAAAAAAAAAACCCCCAAAAATGAAAGTGGGTCATTTTGGGAATTTTTTTTCAAAGGGGGTCAAACTTAAAAAAAAATTTGGCAATAGGGTCAGGAAAAAAAAAAAAAATCTTCCAACTATCCAGCAATTAGAACTAGAATTGTCAAATAAGCTCCAAACTCTTAAGCCTCTCAAATTATAAAACACTAATGAATATATGAGAAAATATAAGACACAAATGAATATATTAAAGAGAATCAACATATAAAAGAAAGATAACAAAATCTAAACTAATATATATGGTCTAGCAACATGATAAAGAGAAAAAAGATAGATGATAAAGCCTCCACCCACCAGTTAGAACTCAGCACAAGAAGACTACTCATGAAAAATTTCTAGAATAGATCAATCAGACTATGTTGACAAACAAAGACATCTTAACTATGTTGACACTTTTTGCCTATCATATATAATTTGCAGTACTTTATAAATATTATTAAATATAAAGAAAATAAAGATATAAAAGTAATTGGGGACCAGACCAAACACAAGTTAAAATAACCTATCTGCCTCATTAAAAACTTTTTCAGGAAAAAATATTAGAGAGCAAACAAGAAAGAAAAGAGGACTCTTAACAAAGAGAACCCTTGATCAATCAGGCTCTTATGTGCAAATAAAAAATAACATTAACAAAACAAGCTAAGGAAATTCACCAATACTAATATTCATTAATATCTAGAGCAGCCATCTTCACGCCTCTCCTTCTGTCTTCCATTTCTTTTATTGAGCAAGCTAGCTTCACACAAGCACACATTAAATCAGTATGACAATGCACAAATATTGGAATAGATCATTTTCAAGAGTATAAAAAAAGAAAAAAAATGACATACAAGTAACAATATTGCATTTTTTAAAACTATCGAGTATATCAGTATTTATAGTCACTATTTAAAATTTCATTAAAGAATAAACTACCAAAGTTCCTTAAATAAGTGGTGTACAAAACCATGGAAATTCAGAAATATTAAAAAGTCTTGCATGAATATGATTCTTTCCCTTTTCAAAAAATAAAAATAAAAAATTGTAATATAATATAGTACAGCAACAAAAAATAAAAAAATGTTTCAATAAAAAATAATGGAATCCATTTTACTTTTTAAAAAAAAAAAACTAAACAACAGAGACAAAAAATAATAGTCATACCTTTCTAATCCCATGGTTCATTTAAGATTATGTTTGGGATGTGAGCAATTTTAGACCTGGTTACACTTGTTTCTCTCTGACATTCCTCAATTAAGAGTGGACATCTACTGATTTTTAAGGTATGTAAGTTTGTAAGACGTGGCATTCCTTCAGGTAGGTCTGCCAAATCTCTGCAATGGTACACCTCTACGTGCTGAAGTGATGAGATGTTGCATATCCAATCTGGTAATGCCGTTAGGCTACAAGAATAAAACGTGATTTTTTGGAGGGAAGGAAGACAGTTGAGGTCATCTTTAAACCACGTTTCAACTACTTGACATTGTTCACTTGACAAAAAGAAAAAATCAATACTATCGAGAGAAGTAAGATTTTGCAACCAATCCCTAGGGGATTTTTCCATACCCATAATGGTTTTAGTAATCAAAATGAATTTGAGCATGGAAAGAGGAGGCAAGCCATTCAAATATTGTGACTCTTCTATATTTAGTGTTGCTTCCAATATCTCCGTACTGCAACTGATCAAACTTAATCTCTTAATGTTTGGAAAAGTAGGCATGAAAGACAACATCTTACACGAACTAATTGCCAATTCAGAAAGAGAAGGAAAATGAGGCAACAAGAGATGATGTGAAGAGTTAATATCATTCAAATCATCTCCCATCCTCCTCCATCCCTTCAGCTTCTCACAATCCCAAAAGTCTAGGATCTCCAAAGATGGGAAGAATGATTCATGAAGAATAGGCTCTTCGTAATATATGTACTCCAATTCATCAAGGCCACATAACTTAAGTGACTTAAGGAATGGAAGGTGTTCCAACGGTGGGAGATATCGTAGACCTTCACAAGCCCAAAGACATATTTCAATTATATTTGTGAGTGGAGAAAGCCAATTGGACAAAGTCAGACCCTTGTGTTGTTGTATGCTCAATTTTCTAGATCCAGATGGTGTCTTGTCTCTAAATTTCACATGATGTATGTCAAGATGTCTCAAATTGATTAATTTTGAAACAACTTTTGTAGAAAGTACGTCATTTTCATTCCGTGACAATTTTATTGTCTGTAAACAAACAAGATTGCTGAAAGATTTGTAAAGACTTTCTTGTAAATCACACTTTGATAACTCAAGATGCCTTAAATGCTTCAATTTTTCAATGGAACCAACTAGCTTCCTATGCTTCAATTTTTCAATGGAACCAACTAGCTTCCTATGAGGAACCACCAGCTTCAAGACACGTAAGTATTTGAAATTTGAAATAACCGAGAGTTCCACTTTATTGTCATTGGAATCAAACACAATCAAAGTCCGCAACCTACTTGAATCTAACGATTCCAACATACAAAAGGCATCACATTCCACTGATACATGCACATATTTTCCTAGACATCCTTTTGCATTATTGTCCAAGTAACAACAATCATTGCAAGATACTTGTGTCGCAAGATCGTGCATTAAATCATGCATTTTAAATTCATATACATCACCAGCTTTGTTCAATATTGCATCTTGGAAGAATGATTTCGTCAAGAAAATATTTACGAAGTGATTACCAACATCTTCCATGCATTTCCCTTCAACTGAACAGTCAAGATAACCTTGTGCCATCCACATTTGAATTAACTCATCCTTCTTAAATTCCCAATCCTTAGGAAATAAAGAGCAATAAGCAAAACATTGCCTTTGTTGAGGCGATAAGTTATGGTAACTCAATTTTAGGACCGGCAAGATGCTATCTTTATCCTCGCACAATTTCCAAAAGTCGCCTTGTAAGACATCAATCCACTCCCTTTCTTCACTTTTTCTTCGTAATATGCCTCCCAATGATCTAATTGCTAATGGAACTCCTTTGCACTTTTCTGCTATCTTCGTACCAATTGATTCAAGAGTTTGGTTCATTCCAACGGCATCATCCCCAAAGGTAATATTCTTTAACAAACCCCATGATTCTTCTGGAGTTAAACCACTCAAAACATAGTGGTCACTTACACCCATTGTCTGTGCCACAATTTTACTACGAGTTGTCACTACTACCTTACTGCCTTGAGCACCACACATCAAATAAGTCCTCAATTGATCCCACTTTTCAAAACTCTCATTCCAAACGTCATCAAGAAGTAGCAAGTATCTCTTATCAGTCAAATTGTCACGAATCATTTTTTGCAAGTTATCAAATGATAAATTGTCAATCTCTTCGTTCTTGATGTTTAATGACTTCAACATGTTCTTTAGAATAGTTTTGTCATCAAAGTTATCAGAGACACATACCCACATAGTCTTTTCAAAAAGCTTCGTTACTTCACCATCATTGTATACCAATTGAGCAAGAGCTGTCTTTCCCAAACCACCAATACCAACAATAGCAACCAATGAGACATTCTGATGTTCATGTGATTGGCTCAACAAGCTTATAATCTTCTTTTTATCATTTTCTCTTCCAATGATATCTGATACTAACACATAAGAACCAGTTTCCCTCCTTACATTGTTAGTTTTCTCAACCACCACAACATGGGAGTTAAGATTCAACCCAGACATATCTTTCACAACATCATTAAAAACTTTTTGTATTTTTTCAATCTCATGAGCCATTTTACGGCGAAATGCAGCTCTGCTAAGAGATAAGGAATGAAATACCTGAGTCACTTTATTCTTACGAGCTTTATCCCTTTTGCGTATCATATCTTCAATAAGAAATTCATCTATCAAATCATCAGCAGGAAGAAGCACATCTTTGAGCCTTCTAACCCAGAGTTGTACAGCATGACTTTGCTCCTGTTTCTCTTCAGCATCAAGGAGGACAGCGTTGATGGATTCAACAGTGTTCTTAAGTCTTTCCAATTCATCCAGCACACCATAAATCCGTCCAAATTCACGAAAGGCTGCAGAAGCCAACCTATGAAGAGAAAATATTCAGCAAACAAGCTTGTATGATAAATATATTCGTTGGTTTAACTATTTTAATTTGAACAAAAAAAAATAAAATAGATAAAGTCACCTGTTAAAGAGGCTTTCAGCAATACCAAATGGAATTTGTTCAGCCATTCTTCAAAAAGAGAACACACAAGGCAGTTAGAAGATCGGAAGATTGAAAAGTTTGCAGAGTTTGAGACTGGCTGTGGCTGTGATTGTGAAATGTGAATGTAGGAAAGGTAGTATATACACATACAATAACAGCCACAGAGATTGAAATAGTAATGATGTATTAATTAAGCTTGACTTGAAAGACCTCAAGTCGTCGCTATGAGTTGTTTCTTATCTACACGTTGCATTAAAAAGTTACAGCATGAGTAATGAAAAAGTAGGTATTAGAGATAGAGAAATGCTAGCAACACTCTCTTTTGATCACTCTCTCTAACACTCACTCTTTTATTGGGTAAAATAATGTAGGACATACACTTTGGAAATGGAACCCACATAAAGTGGTGGGACATACATTGATTTCACCCAATAAAAGAGTGAGTGCTAGAGAGAGTGCTCAAAGGAGAGTGTTGCTAGCATCCCTCATTAGAGATATATGTTAGATATTGGTTAGCATTAGTCATAAAGTAGTATATATAGATGTAACCACCTCATTAGAAAAGATCTCTTATCATTTGTAATATTCACTTTTATCATCGATAGAAAGATTATCTTAGTTTTCTCTTATTCCTTCGATGTGGATATCATGTTTACTAACAGTAGGAAATGATAATAATGAAGAGTACTATTGTTTGGTAGATATAAATAATGAACTATAAATATCTTGCTACTTTAAAGTCTGAGGGAGTAATAGTATCTATATGGCTCAATGTAGATCTTGACTTGAAAGATCTGAAGTCGTCGTAGTGAGTTATCGTTTATCTACACGTTGCATTAATGAGGAAAAAGTAGAAAATCTATCTATCTATCTTCTATCTATCTACTCTATCTATCTACTACGATATATGAAAATAAATAACTACCAATTTTACTTAACTATCCATACCCAATTTTATTCTAAACTTTTTTCATCACAATTACAAGGTTATTTAGGACATCTTACAACCACTTTTCTATCAAAATTATCTTACTATCTTTTTGTCATAATTTGTCCAATTCATTCTTGCTCAATTTTGAGGGTTAGAATGGACATTATGTTTCCAATTTAAGCTTTTGGTCACATTTGTATTAGTACAACCTATTATCCATTGGCTCAGACAATTAACGCATTTTTTTCTTCAGAAAAGGCAAACTACCTCCTTTTTAATCATTTCAAATTTCAAAAATTTACTTTCCCACCTTTATTCGGTTTAAAATCAAGTTTTTTCTCATCTTTTTTCTTATTATCTTCCTTGCTTTTCATTTTCTCTCCTCATTTTCAAATTAATTTTCTCTACCAGCATTGTCTTCTATGTTTCTTATGCAGAAAATTTATTTTCGTATTCATCAAGGTTAAACTCTAATAAAGATCATCTACAAATTATACACAAAGGCACCCCCTACAACTTTCATTTTTATTTCAATTTAATCATTTTTATTTTTATTTTTGTAATACATATTTTGTTTTAAATTGAGTTAGCTAACAAAGTACAGTTAAAAAAATATCATTTATACACATTATAACCTTACTTTTTTAGCCAAATTATATAAATCATTACAAAAAAAGCTTTTCGTATTAAAAATATGCAGAAGTGCATTTCTTCTTTTTATAAAAAAAAAAACGATTTTCTTTTATAACATATCATATAACTTTGATTTACATGAAAAGGTAAAGAAACTTTACCAATTAATGACATGCGTGGAGAAGAGAAACTAAAAGATCCGACAAAAATAATTATATTATAAAAAAACAGCATAATAAATTATTATTCTTCAAGAAAATTGAGTTTATATTTTTATTATCAAATTTTGTTATTTTTGTTAATAATTATATTAGTATATGTTTTTTTACGTGATTATGTCAGTAAATATTTTTCTATGATATTCAACGTGAATTATATATTTATTTTGAAGACTTGTTTTTTGTAACGCTTTGATATCTCTTTTGTAAATTTACTCATCATTATGGTGGAACAGATGGCTGCTCTCTCCCCCAGACTAGGTCAGTATTGAACTGAACTGGGTAAACAAAATTTGTGTGTTCTCTCTTTCTTTCTCTCGTTGTTTTCTATCTGTTGTTTGTGTTTATAACTATTACCCACTTTGTTTTGGTTGCTTGATTACTTTGCTCCACACATCAAGTATTTTTTTGGTGTGATTTTTGACGAATTCACAACTTTTGTGTTATTTGAACATCTATTTGTTTGACAACTTAATGGATAACCATATTTTTACAAAGAAAAGTATGTATTGCCACGAAAACTCAAGCAATAGAGAAATAAAGTAAAAATATATTATAAGTATGAGAGCAAAAATTATAACTAAAGATGTTATAAAATAGTTGTACAAATATCATTTAATGAATGAGTAAAAACTCTTTTTTTCATATATAGAAATAATAAAGTATAAATATATGTCTACCTTAAAGTTTAAAGTATGTAGGTGGCTGAATGTAGAGCACTCTTGTTTGGTAAGTTTAAATAATGAAGAGTAGGAAATGATAATAATGAAGAGTAGGAAATGATAATAATGAAGAGTACTCTTGGTTGGTAGATATCAATAATGAAGTATAAATAATATCTTGTCTGCTTTAAAGTGGGAGGGAGTAATAGTATCTATGTGATCATATACAATAACATTAATAGATGAGATTTTATTTTAGATTTTTATAGGTTTTCTTCCTCATATGATGTAATCATATTTGAAATAATGGTAAATACGAAGTGTAATCACAGCTTTCAATCAAGATTTGATCAAAAAGTTATCAAATTATTGAAATATATCTCATTCCGTTGTTCGTAAATGATACAATGAAAGTTATTGTAAGTTAAGTAGAATTTAGGATTAATTAAAAGTTAAAATGATTTTGATTTTAAACCATTTGGCTTACGGATTCCTTTCTAATTGGTAACTAGTTCATTCCTTTGATTTAGATTTGTTGCGGTCATAAATCCACAGTTAATATATTGATAATTTTTAGATTAAAATCGAACATTGCATAAAAGATTTTTTTTTTTCCAAAGCTCTAAAATGTCGAGCTTAAAATCGAAATCCTTCAACCTCGGTCCAATGATCAATGATGTCTAACAGTGTGAATATGTGATTATAGCAAATTTGTCATTTTTGGGCTATTTTGTTCTCTTAAATGGAAAACCAAGTGATGATCAGTATATAATCATCCCTGAGGAATGGCCATGCATGGTAATGGAGATTTATTTTTAGGAATTTGTTGATAATGAAATGCTTATGTTGCTAATAAATAATCAGATCATCCCAACGACTATTTGTGCAAAATTTCGAAATAACAAACCAATTTAATACAACAATGATAATCCAACTGCATAACCAATCAAACAATTCAATACAATTAGTTATTTAAAAAAATATCCAAAATCAAGTTTTTTTTTTTTAAAAAAAAATAACCCACTTGAAACCTGAAAGTGTGCTCTCCCTCAAGGTCTCATGTTCGAATATCCCTATGTTAATTTACGTGAGCTAATTTCGCTTCTAAAATCTCAAGATCTAATCAAAAGAGTTTTCTGGTGTACAATTAATAACTACCATTGATAACTAACTTTTGCCGAATATATTTCTTGAATTGTTTGGGAAGGTTCTGCAAACAAAAGCCAAAACGCCATTTGCTGAAGGCTAGTCACCAAGGTCAGTCAATCGGGACATACTTGGACACCAGACAAAAATTATAAATCAAGATAATTAACTACAGTAAAAAGTAGATGTAATCTTTCCTGTCATTGAGCAAATAATTACAAGATTTTGCACTAAATAGGAAATAACAATAGCAATCCAAGATTTTATTTTTTTTAACATAAAAGTCCCAAGACACTAATTCTATTGAACAACTAATCTCTGTAAATGATCAAGGAAGACGTCAAAGCTAACATCATCCGTAAAGATAATGTCCCCTCCAGGGAGTGAAGCTTCGGTGTTATATGTTGCAGAAGGATTTAACTTTGCTAGAAGAAATCGAGCCTGCACAATGTGCATGAATGCCATACATGTCAGATTCCAAAAAATATATATACTAATATGCAACAAGCCAGATCAAAGTATAAGAATGTAACCTGGGATCCATGCTGATCACAAACAACCAGGCGAGGGACAGGAAATCTCTCTTTCATTATTAAATCTGAATCATCATGAGGAGCTCGTAGCAACTGAGCAAATGCCTGCAAAAATATTTGATCAAAGTTAACCAAATTGACAATGCGAAGATAAGATCATTACTCATTCACAAATTTCCAATGGTCATTAGTTATGCATTATGACTTAGGAAAGGTGTCCAAAACCAATCCAACTATCAAGTAGGTTTGGCACAGGCCATAACATGCATTTCGTAGTTAAAACCTTAATTATGCCCCAAATAATTAAATGTTTTTAAGTTATAAAGGTTTTCAGATACGCCGGTGCTTAATAAGTTCTAAATTTGCATAATTTTGCGAAACCTCTGTCAAATAAAAGTTTTCCCACAAAAACATGATGTGGTACTGATATTATATTCACATTGAGTTCATTAATGTTTTTATCCCACAACTCCCAAAGTAATCCATTTTTCAGCCTAGGGTTTGCAAAATTTAGTAGAACCTTGTAGAAGCTTCAAGCACAAGCACCTTACTGAACCTAATCCTGAGTTATAATGATCAGGTAAAGCCCATTAACTACTAGTACAATATATCCTAACAATGTAACTATGCCAAAACACTAAATGATTTCACCTATACTCGTTGAGTTTCACAATGTTATATTGTCCCCATCAGCCGAATACTCTTGTTCATCATAATTGACTGGCAGACATGATATTAGATTAGCAATAACATGTCCAAAGAATACCTGATGTTCTGGTTCATTATGATATCCAGCCTTGCGCCACTGGGCAATGGTTGAACCATGAAAAATAACGACTGTGAAAAATGCATCCAAAAGCAGAACCCTGTCAGCCGCAATGGCTGCGACATCGAGAAGAGCAGGCTCAGGACCAGAATGGAATGAATATGAAATCAATGAAGGCTGAACCATGACGACAGAGTTAGTAACATTTTCTCGGTTTAAAATCATTCTAAAGTAAGCAGTCTCGTCTGGGCTGTTGTTGAAGACCTGCAATTATATAATTAACAAAAAAAAAGTAAATATTGTTGAAGTACAAACATAGCAGCACGAAATATCAACAATGAAAAACTTTATAAGAGGTCTGAAAACACAAAATGCATACCTGGACAAACTGAGAACGTCGTAAGTGAAACATAAATTGTGGGAATATTGACAACCTGGGAGACAAACTAAATGAAGATGGGGTTTCTTTTTGAAAATCTCCGAAACGGGAACACAAATTTATCAATGCCTTGTCCAACCATCTAATAGGATCAAATTCAGCCTGATACAGAAGTTGTATCATCACAGGGTGTCAAAACAACGACATTTTTCATAAGCAGGCACAAAAACATATCAAGCTAATCAGTGAGAGAGAAAAGCAGGTCCACAGTTCTCACAACTATGGATGTGTCATAAACAAACTGGCAAAGAATACTTCTGTGTCAATGTACTAGTCAACAATATACTACAAAACTGTAATCTGTAATGGGTTCTGATTCACTGAATTCCATTATTCATTTTCATGAATGGGGTAAAAAATGGAAACCATGTGCCACTATACATGTTGCAATTCCCATTTCTATTGAAAAATCTCACGTTCCACTGGAATAATCAATTTACAGAAAAATAATCCATAATAATCCAAGTAAAGCATCTTAGAGAAATGGTGCAGAAAAAGTGTGTGCGTGTGTGTGTGTGCACGTCCGTGTGTGTATAGACAGAGAGCCTTTTAAAATTATTCTTAACTGGTGTATGAAAATAAACTTCTGCAAGAGAAACAAAAACCAATGACTTGGATTATATCCAGCTAAATACATATCGAACAGGCTGAGATAAAATTATCCAAAATACAATTAAAAAGAAGCAGAAAATATCCAGCACTCACCTCCGTTTCCATTTTGAAAGACACTTGGCGTGCCATGACTATAGCAGCTGCTTCTTGGTCAAATCCAGAAATCAAATCCTACAAAATTTTACATATAACTGATATAAAACACTGATGAATTCCAGAAAATGAATTAAATGATGAATTTATTAAAAACAAGTGGGAAAAAAATTGTAACTACAGTAATGAATAGAGTGCTCAAGTTACTAGATAAATCATATCATGCTATCGTTAACTAATTGTAAAAGTTAATGAACATAAAACTAGCATTGGCCATTATCCAAACACAATAAACATAAAACTCCAATTCAGCAAGTAAAATAAAAAGGGTAATTAAAGAAAAATTGTGTATAAATAATCCAAAATAAGCTCATAAAATGATGTCTCCATCAATTTCCCTGAACAACTGATAATCAAAGAAAAGTCTTCGTTTTGTATCTTAATTCCTTATGTATAACTAAATATGCTTTGTATATAATTCCCAAGACCATTTTTTATAATAAATTTTACAATATGACAAGCCCAAATGAATTGCTTTGCAGTATTACCCAAATGAATTGCTTTGCAGTATTAATAATGGATATCAAAATAACTAAATGGTGGTAGCTTACCTGTATGCTTCCTGGTCCAGCAACCCATCTACGTGAAAGAGTTGTAACCCGAAATCTCATTTGTCCACTGTTATTCTGATAACTGAAGCAAAAAATCTGTGATGAGTGAGAAATATTTCAACCACATTACCACAAAAGGCAACAGATTACTCAAAGGCGCACTAAGATAGTTTTCATACTAAGTCAGGAATTGGAAGTAAAATTGATTGCTTGTGGATTGCATTGTAGCGTCTGGAGTTTCCTTCCTCACAATGTCAAAAAACAGGCACAGTGATGTCGATTTGTCAAGGCCACACATCTTCCATGCACTAGTACTCCCTTGACCAATAACAACATCTGAGCATAATGGGCTTTTCTGCATATACAAAGAAGCAGCTAAACATTTTGTTTTCATTTTGGGAGAGGCTATATGGAATTTAACATGCGAAAAAGATAGAACAAAACTTCTAGATATACCTTTTCAAGAGAAGCACAGGGGCCAATAATCCCTTGGACTTTGATGTCCTTAGAGCAGTTTATCTCAAATATTCCACTGCACAGAGTAGATAAAATAAGGTTAAATGCCAGTCAACTTCTCCCTCAGCTCATTGATTTGTTTCGGTTAGAGAACATGTGTTTCTGGTATCTGGCTGGAATCAGAAGCCACAAGAATACGCTTTTGTTTCTGGATACAAGGATCTTTCAGATTTGGACAAAAAGTAATATGTAACCTCGTAACTATTCATAGCCAGAAATCATGTTTCTGGATCCAGATACCTACCACAGACCTACTTGTATTATTCCAGCAACCTTGGTTTGGGTACTCCTAATCTGTTGGCGACTATTTTCCATGGTGTTTATTATGGGATACTCTTCAGATTCTACAATTATCGTTATAAATGGTATCATAGAATTAAGGTGGCTGTTGATATCATTATTATTTGCTTTTTATCCTACTATGTTAACAGGAGATAGAGTCCTACAGTAATTAGAAATAGAATCTTACTATAATGGTTGTCGACTACTCGCCGTGTATATACCATTTAACTGGTTTCATGTTCTAGACCACCTTCGACAATGTTTAAAATTACGTCTGATCAACTTCAAAATCATCTTACTTGTCCCAATTATAGTCTGCCATCTATCTTTTTTCCTCATTCCTTAACCCTAAAATATGTAGTCTCAACAAGAATCAACTTGTTTTCCAATTTTACACAATTACACACTGGTACACAAATGTAACTGGTACTGCTTACCGAATATAAATGAGTCGTATCTTATCTAACAATAATAAATTCGTGCATACAATAGAATGTCCCCATTAGTCAGGTGAGAATTGTTTGAGAGATGGACCATGCTGAATATAAATAACAAGGAGGTTTGAGAGGTGAGAGATCTAGTCATTTGAGAAAGATTTGGGTCTTTAGCCATATGGAAGTTGGTGACAGGACAAGACTCAAGAACAGTCTTTGATGCAAAAAAGCTGACTAAATGAATCTGTGGCACTGGGGAGGCCATGGACAGAAAAAGACAATAACTTAAGTGTCTGAATATCGAGCACCAAATAAAAGGGGAGAAAGAATAGTAGGGTTATCAACACTTAACTACACATGCAAGCAAGAAACAAGAAATTCAAGACGATCCATATCATAGAAAAATTAAAATCTTTTATGACTTACTTTGATGCTAGGCCCAGATCATAATCACCAGATTGGAAAACACGCTTAAGTGAATCCTTGAACACTGGATGGCCAAAACTTTCAGTAAGTACAACAAGGCCCCCAGTCCTTTCAACAGCAGTTTTAAGCTCAGCAATGCCAACCTGAAAGATAAAGAGTAGACCAAAAAATTTATAATTTCAAATATAAGAACACTAGACAAAGCAAAAACAACCACCAGAATATGATTACAAACATTTGAAGCAATTAAACAATAACACATATTTCAATAGAAAGAAAATCAAGTAGGCCATTTAACAAAATGTTCAACATTTTTCTATTCTAATCTCCTTGAAATTAGCCAAGGAACAGGAATTATTAAGTTGGACAATCAAGTTATTAATAGTAGGACTGTAGGAGGCGTCATTTCAGAATTACCTCGACATATAAAACAACAATAAAGCTTTGTAAAAAAAAAAATGAAACAATTTTTCCCATGAAACTACAATCTTATAATAGTTGACAAGGTTACAAGCAAGGAACATCAAGAATGCCTTTAGAACAAAGAAAACAGGTGAAAAAAACAACTTGGTCAAATATAAAAATATTCATGGAAAAGAAATAGTAAACATTGTTTGGTAACTACTTCTGATTATGAAATGAGTGAACTGGTTTAAAGGATCTCTTTGCCAGCTTATAAACAAGCATAATGATGTACGTCAACCAGAAAAGATCAGTTGAAAAAAGAGAAAACTTTACCTGATCAAGAGCGCAAGCAAAGAGATCTAGCACATGACCTTGATGTACTAGCTGCTTTGAAAGCCCGTCATAGAATTTCACACATTTATGGTAATGTGGCACAGAATCTTTATCCAGATCTTTGTGGGAGCGAATTGGTTCAGAAAGTTGTTTGGATACAATCTACAACAATATACAATAGTTCGCAAGGACGGAAACAGTTGAGTGTCAACCAATGAAATGAGATGGAAATCATTTCTATCCATGGCATCATAGAAGTAAATGAAATACCTAACAGTATGATCCTAAACAGTCAAATACATTCCCTTGGTACAGGCACTCATAAAATAGAGGTCAATCATTATCATACACACTAATGTCAAAATGACAATAGAACAATTTCCTCCACGACATATATTTTTATTTAGATAAAAATGAATTTCTTAAGACAGAAAAAGTACATGAGAGGGCCCAAAAGCAACGACAAAAGGACAAAGCTGAGGAAGAAAAAAACCCACAAAAGAAACCACAAAACTCTCCAGAATCATAAGACGAAATGTTAATGGAGATAAAACAGCTGCTATCCACTGAAACTAGATAACTTTTTCCGAAAATAACTTACAAATGGAAAGGAAGATTCTATTATGTAAATACAGCCTAAGGGTATGTTTGGGAGATTGGAGGGGAGGGCTTTAGGGGAAGGGGATTAGAGGGAGAGAGAGAGAGAGAGAAATTTTTCATCTTTTTTAAGAGATATATATATATATATATATATAGAGAGAGAGAGAGAGAGAGCTTGTAGAGAATGATAAAAGAAATATATTTTCAATTTTAGGAATATTATAACAACATTGTTAGGGTTTGAATAATTTATCCACGCCCTCCAAAATCTCCCTCCAATAAATTTTTGAGTTCCCCCAAATTAGGGGGATTTTGTATCATGAAGAAAAATACAAAACCACTAGCTCTTGCTTACAGTCAATAACTCATCTTATATGTATGCAGTACATTAAGATGCAGATTCCGAAGGTTACACACACACACACACAGATGCATATTCTTGTTGGAGGAATTATGCTTTACCTTACAACATGAATAGATGTCAAGTAAAATTAGTCTCTGATAGTAGATATAAGCATAGAGTAATTAGTAGAAATATTTTTAGAAAGATATAATATTTTCATGTGAGTCCCAAAATAATCGAAATATTATCTCGAAGGCTTCCTGAATAACATTTTAGTCCTCAAATGTGTAATCTTTGGTCTGTTTGGGAGGGGGATTTGGAGGGAGAAAGCTATATTTTAGTGTGTGTGTGTGTATCAAAGAACAGTATGATAAATGGTCATATAATACTTCAATCACACTTAGTTGGTTTTAATATACATTTATAGTGTCCATAATTTAAAAGAGGGAAAAGTAAGCCCGCCCTTCTCCTTCAAAATCATCCATCCAAACATGCCCTGGTGAATTAGTAACTAAAATATTCTAACCTGAGGTCCTGAGACTAATTTAACCAACAAAATATGCATTCAAGTACAACATCTGTAATTACAAATTTTCAATTATCTAAGAACTAACACCATAAATGATGCTATCCAAATCTTTCAAGTTAATTTGACTACATAGTATGTGTTTGGATTTCAATCCACACGTTTTCCAATGCATTTGAAAAAAAGCTACTATCTAGTCTCTACTTTGCTGGCGAAACACAAGTAAAGCTACTCTATACTTCTATCGGCCAGACACCTTCATGTCCAACATACTATCAAATCAAACCAACTATATTGTCTGTTTCAAAAAAAAAAAACCAACTATATTGTCACTCTGTAAGTAAGAAGAGAAACGCTTACAGGAGCTGGTCCTTCTGTTGCCGGTCCACCAATAAACGCCATTATTCTTGCGGCAGAACCAGGAACACAAGCACCCAACAAACTAGCTGCAATACTCAGCGCCGTGCTGGTGCACCTCGCCTCCCGTTGATCACCCGGCACCGGCCAGGGATCCCTCTGCAACTCATCTAAAACCTGTAAAAACAAACCAAACCAAAACTCACACACAATTCAATTCATCAATACCAGTATTGTCAAATTGCAGCTATAATATAACAAAATCTAAACCAATCACTAATGTTCCATGGGTGTAATGTTATCAATCGCAGAAACTAGTAGTTTGTTCAAATTCTGCTAGAAAACAATGTCGTAGAGTCACTTATAGCCGCTACTCCGCAACATTTTATACTAAATAGTAAATTGGGTATCATGAAACAATTGCGATTTGTTCAAATTATACTATACTACAGTATGATACCACCGCTAAAGTTGCTATTTGACAACCCCGCGAGTTTTGTTAAATAGCAGCTATAGCAGCAGAATTTGAACAAAACACCGCTATTTTTTGCAATCTGCCACCAACAACTCTGATCAACACACAACCAAACTATCCAACAGGCACATTACCGAGTTAAGGGCGAATTCACATTCCGAAGAAGGAAGCAAAAACCTCGAAATACTCTCAGACGAAAGCCCATCACGAGCACCGGCAACAACACCAACTGCCGGCTTCGGTTTCTTAGCGAAAAAACTCATCTGCTCCAACAACTGCTCCTTAGACAAATCCTTATTACCTCTAAACACATAAGTTTTGGGAACAATGCCAAACCCTAACTCATGAACATGAACAAAACTCCCAAACGTGATTAATCCAACAAGCGAATTATCCGGCAAAAGTTCAACCGCTTGAGAAATCGCAGATCGAAGAAAACCAATCTCCTCCTCAATGACACACGTGTCAACAACAAACAAAAACACCGGAGGCACGTGCGGTCCAGAATCGTTAACGGAATCATATTCAACGGTAGTGTATTGAGGAAAAAGCTCAGCAGGCATATTATCTTCAGAGATTGAAGCGTAATGATTAGGAAAGTGATTGCGTTGGAAACAAAACGGACAGATCCAGATCTTGGCGGCGAAATCGACGATGCAGAAAGGATTGAGGATTGAGCGACAAGTGCGGCAACGGAGAGGGGAGTATGGGAGGATTGGCATGTTAGGGAAGTGTTTGATCGGAGTGTAGATGGCGGCGACGGGAACGACGACGTTTGTGGATTCTTGTTTCGTGCCGGGGATTACGTTCCATGGCATTCGAACGCCGTCTTGGGTTTCGAGATCGATGAATTCCGTCGTCATATTCATGAAAGGAGGAGGAGGATGGGTGGTGTGATGTGAGGATGTTTTCTTTTTTTTTATGGTATGTGTAGTTAAATTCAGTTATGTTATGACTCAATATTTAAGGTATGTTTGGCCATAATTCAGTTTTAATTATAACTTATAGTTTATGCTTACTAGACCATTGACCCGGGCGTAAGAGAACAAATACAGCGGAAATAAGAAAGTAAAAACTTTACTTGAATCAAAAAAATAGTATGATTCAGTTCATAAAATTAATTGTCGCAAACGTTTTAAATGTACAATATTAAACAATTGTCATGACATCAACCCTGTTACGGTAACATGACATATAAATTTGATGGCATAATTTATTGACGAAAAGAAAATCCAACGTATGTCGAAATAGAAAAGGTACCGATATGAAATAAAAACAATACTACAAAACAAAGTGTTACACGTTACGGAAAACTTCTCTGTAGACCACATTAGATGTCACGTCAGTATCTTGACCGTCTTCATCATTGATCAGTATCTTTAAACCATCCCTTGAAGTAAACCCTCGATATTGCGGGTAAAATAGGGTTAATAATTAAACAGGGGAATTAGAGTAAAATTAACCATTAGGGTTAGGTTAAAATTAGGGCAAACATTTGCTTCCGGATTAACATTAATAAATAAGAGATAATGCAGATTTGTTTTGTTCAAAAAAATAGGAGATCAGGTGTGATTTTGTTGAGAAGGAAAAAATAGGGTTAATAATTAAACAGGGGTATTAGAGTAAAATTAACCATTAGGGTTAGGTTAAAATTAGGGCAAACATTTGATTCCGGGTTAACTTTAATAAATAAGAGATGAGATCGTTTGACTGAAACCAATTGTTTGCTAAATGTTACTATTAAGAAATGGAATTTTTTCTTGAATTTTTTAAGTTTTTTATTTTAGGGTTAAATGAGTAAATAGTCTCCTTAAGAATTTTTTAAGTTTTAAGGGCCCGTTTGTTACAGCTTTTTTCTTATAAGAAAATCACTTTTTTTTTAAAAAAAATAATCACTTTTTTTTAATATTGCATCTGTTTGTTACAAATTTTCAAAAAAATCAGAATCTAAAAAAAATCTAAAAACTGTTTTAAATGAGAAGCTGTTATAAGTAGCTTTTTTTTAATAGATTATTTTTAGACGAGAGAGAAATTTGTTGCGGGATTTTAACAAAAAGATATGTTTTTTTTTTTAGCAACAAAAAGATATGTTTAAAACAAACTAAAATTCCAATCATATCCTTGTTTTGCTATATATACAAAGGCTAATATTCCTTTTTTCACAGCTTAATCGTTATTCTTCTCTCTATTCTCTAAACAAGTGAGTTCCCTCTTTTATATTTTTGCTGCAGATCATCTAAGTTGTGAAGGTTAGCAATTCTATTATCTTTTTGATTCATTCATAATTGAATCTGTATATTTTTTTTTTCTTTTTCTCTTTAAGGAATATGTTATGTTACTCATTTTGTTTGAATTCATGTTGATAATTTTATGTAATATCTTGTGTAAATTTTTTGAATGTAACAAATACGTAGATAGTATGTTATTTTTACAACGTAAATGCATTTTTTAATTAACATACTTGTTTTCATACATAAAAAAGTATTTTTTTTTTGGACAAACATGTTATATTTGAAAAAAAAAATTATGTCCTTTATGGTAATTTTATAATAAAAAATCACTTTTAGAAAGTTGTATCCAAACAAACTAAAAATCACTTTTTTTTAAAAAAAAGTGATTTT
>Ga0315914_1005466_pt1 | contig 18445 bp, 15 predicted proteins | sample MpolenodulesMG_FD_203920 | JGI IMG/M metagenome (GOLD analysis project Ga0315914, IMG submission 203920) | Medicago polymorpha root nodule microbial communities from Los Angeles, California, United States - elongated nodules | ecosystem: Host-associated > Plants > Roots > Nodule | place: USA...
TGCAATTGTTCGAGGTGGTGGTGAATTAGACATGGTTGGTGGTGGTGTGGTAGGTGTAGATGGTGAAATTGTAGGAGGCTTCTTAGGTGGCGTTGTCATTGAACGAGGTGGTAGTGTGCTAGGAGTAGGCGGCGCTTTGGTAGGAGCCGTCTTTGGTGGAGATGTCAGTGAATGAGGTGGCGGTGTAGAAGGAGGCAAAGATGGAATTGTTGAAGGAGTTGGTGGTCTTGAAGTAGGAGGATTCTTTGGTGGTTGTGTTACTGGACGAGGTGGTTGTCCAGAAGGAGTCAGAGTTGGTGGTGGTGTGGTAAGAGTTGGTGGTTTGGCAGGAGTCGTCTTAGGTGGTTGTGATGTGGTAGGAGTCGGTGGTGTTATTGGAGTTATCTTAGGTGGTGGTGTCATTGCACGAGGTGGAGGTGTGTGAGGTAGCCTAGGCGGTGGTGTGACAGGAGTAGGTGGCGATTTTGTTGGTGGCATTTTAGGTGTTGGTGCAATTGTTCGAGGTGGTGGTGAATTAGACATGGTTGGTGGTGTGGTAGGTATAATTGGTGAAATTGTAGGAGGCTTCTTAGGTGGCGGTGTCATTGGACGAGGTGGTTGTGTAGGAGACAAGATAGGTTGTGGTATGGTAGGAGTAGGCGGCGCTTTCATAGGAGCCTGCTTTGGTGGTGGTGTCATTGAATGAGGTGGAGGTTTAGAAGGAGGTAAAGTAGGTGGTGTGTAACGAGTTGGTGGTGTTGTCATAGGATGATTCTTAGGTGGTGGTGTCATTGGACGAATTGGTTGTTTAGACGGAGTCAAGGTTGATGGTGGTGTGGTAGATTTAGATGGAGAAATCGTAGGTGGCTTCTTAGGTGGTGGTGTCGTTGGACGAGGTGGTTGTGTAGAAGGAGACAAAATAGGTTGTAGTCTTGTAGGAGTAGGCGGCGCTTTCATAGGAGTCTGCTTTGGTGGTGGTGTGATTGAATGAGGTGGAGGTTTAGTAGGAGGCAAAGTAGGTGGTAGTTTCGTAGGTGGTGGTGGTGTCCTAAAACGAGGTGGTGGTGGTGGTCTGCGACCCGAATGGGCAGAGGCAAGAGTGGAGAAAAAAAGGAAGCTAAGGGAGAGCATTATGCTAATAGATGCAGCACCCTTTAACCCCATTTTGCAAACAAATATGCTCAAATTTTGTATTGTGAGGCTTCTTTTGTGGTAGATGAATATATTTGGAGGTCTGTGGCAATATTTATAGGCAAAAGAGTTTTGTTTTTTTACTTAATTAATTATTTTTGAGTAAGTTAACTCCTCTCGATCAATTCTATTAATTCATTTTGCCTAATTAATTAGTTATGAGTTTTGACTTTCAATTACAGCTATAGCTGTAGTTGTACGAGATCATATTTCTGCTTGAAAACATGCCAACTTCTAGAATTGTTTCCATTCCAAGGCACAGTACACCATTAATATACTGCAATATTGCTTATACATATTGAGAATGCTTTTGGGGATTCTTTACCTGTTTTGTTGAGCTAATATTTTTTCTTTTGGATGCTGAATCACCGGTCTAGAATTGAAATATTAGAGTATCTAGTCTAGTACTGAAATTGAAATAGCGATTAGTGACCAAAATTTTGAGGGAAACAAAAAAGACAAAATTTGTTTTAAATTTTCTCATTAAGTGTTACTGCTACCAAATTTAAAGATTTAGTGTATTTATTTTCCCTATTTTTTATTGATATTACAATATTTTCTATTGTTAGTTAGGCAGTATAACAATTTTTTTAATGTACTATAGTTAGGTAATATTTATGTATCTTTAATCTACCTATTTAGCCTTCATTTAGTTTTTGATTTTTTTACTATAGATTATGGTTAGGGTAGACAATGAACCGAACAATTATGAATATAGTTCGGGATTCGACTTGACAATTGATTCATTGATATGTGTTCATGAATCAAATGAGTTGAACTTAAGTTGAAAATTAAGTTACTGCACTAAACGGCTTGAACTTGAACTATATATAGTTCGATTATATATATATACACGATAAAATTACTCTTGTGATATAACTATATTTATTTTTTTCTAAATTGACTTGTGATACCTTTAAATATTTTAGATAACAAAAAAAAAGTAGTTTCTGTTATTATAATTAAATAAATATATTGACACTACTACTATATATAAACAGTTCTACATTTTAAAAACAAAAATCATATATACATCTATAACAATATATACATGATTATTTTGGCTGGATTTCTTTTTATTCCAGCTATATCCTTAAACAAAATTGTTTTTAAAAGTAATTATACCTATAAAAAAAATTATAAATTTTAGTCAAAACAAGAATTTTATAAAAAAAAATATTATTTGTAATTTATACCTGTTAGCGCAGTTAAAAGTGTGGAGACACGCGCACAAAGTCTACACCTAGATTTTTATATCCAATTATATTTTCATTTATATTAGAGTATTAGGGTTAGATATATTTTTGCTCCTTATAAATATACCAACTTTTCGTTTAAATTCCCTTAAAAATTTTGTTAAGACTTTTAGTCCCTCAAAAGTTCTCTATCACTAATTGTGATCTCTACTTTTTAGACAACTCATGTCTAGCTTTCATATTTTTTAAAGAAATTTTTCAGATATATGTAGAATATTATAACAATCTCTCACAACCTTTATTTGTGTGTGTCTATATATATCATTGGTTATCTTCAGAAGAAAAAACTCATTGGCTGTGACAATATCATTTTGGATAAATTTATAGGCAAAAACTAAATAAATTATATGTACTAAAACTTGACAAAAATAATTATCTTTAACCTCCCCTAAAAAAAATTACCTTTACCTTTTACTAAGTAGATTTATTTTAAAGGTTATTAAAAAAAAGTAAAATCATTTTAAATGGAAAACTTAAAAAATTCGTTATACTAATTTTTTTAAAGTTATTTCATTTATTTTCTAAACTATATTAATTTTCAAACTTATTTTTAAAATATTTAAAAATAAATATAAATTGACACTTTCAATTTTTAAGAAGGTTGTCTTAAACGACCTTCCAAAACTTAGTTTGGTCTAACCTATTCTCATCCATAATGTCAAACCTCTCAATAGTTTTTTAAGCAATTGTTTACCATATAACTTTCGTTATAAGTAGCATTACGCAACTTAAAATTGATTTCTAGATTATAATTTTTTCATTTTCATGAACTCTCCTATTCATCTTTTTCAACACATTGATTTTTTTCTTCCGTGAGAATAACTAATTGTAATTGACAAGCTTTGTTAATCTAAAATAGAGACTTCAGAATCACAATATTTATTTGTAGTACACCTTTAATACAATTGAGCTGATGGAGATGTATAATCTTCCATCTAAAAGAAGTACAATAGTGAAGGTGTAAGAATTCAAGAATATGGCAAGCAAGCACCAAATGATTTTTTTTTTCTAAGCCAGGAGATTGGACAGACATCGGGGGGAAGAAACGACCTTCCAACAAGGTTGGCACCCCGCAGAACCCCCATCCTATGCCGCCAATCTCAGATAAAAAATTTCTTAAAAAAAAAGGGGGGAAAAAGTACATGAGGGTTTACATAAAAAGAAAAACATAATAAAAATAACGCAAACATATAGTAGGAGATTACGCCTGAAATAATCATCGGTCGGGTTTACTTACTTCCGGCTGAACTCCAAATTACCATAGTCCATTTTTTCTAGAAACCGGCATTGTTAAGACACACACAAATAACAAACACAAACCAACATGTGAACATGAGTAAACAAATATATATGACATCAACACATGAAATTGTGGATATGGAGCCAATGCATTGATTTTCTAAGTGCACTTGAAACCAGAGTTGTTCCTTCCACAATTGTTGAGAATGACACTCAAGGAAATAGGAACATCAAGATGGAGACCAAGGACTTTAGCTTTAAGGGCAGTGCAAAGGCAAGCAGCAGCTTCAAGATCAGCAAGACCTTGAATGAGTGAGCAACAAGGGAGTGTTGGTGGGGACCCCAATTTAACTTTGACCAAGTTCAACAAATTTGCACACACACCTAACTTAAGTGCATCTATAGGACATGTACCCTTTGGAGAAGGGTCGTATATTGGGTCTGGGATTGGAACTGGAATTTCAGGGACATAGTTGCAATTCACCATAGTGAAGAAAATAATATTGAGACATAGGAAAAATGCAACGTTAACCTTATAAGCCATTTCACAAAACTAATTAGTATTGCTAATAGTGACTTATAGATTAGTACTTAGTATTTATTTGAATGATGAAATATTAGAGAGTTTAGAGGGGATTTATATGTGTTAAGATTATGTAATGTTAATTAAATAATTATGTTAGGAAAACCCGTGAACAAATAATGTGATTATAATTGAGATTTAAGATGCTTAAATCAAGGTGGCACCCTGGCAAGGCAACACGGAATTCATATGATAGTTGCGTGAAATTTTGTTGTTTATAATAAAAATCAATGTAGCATCAAATGTGTATAGTGGTTTTTTGAAAATAATTGGATGGTATTGACATAAATAATTTTTTTAAATGAACTTATGTTAATACTGTACATGAATACTTCGATCTATGTATAAATAAATCATAGTTTACAAATATAAGCAAAGTTAGTTAATCACATAAATCAAAATGAAACTAGCTGGACCACTATCATATATTCATATGATAACAAAGCAGCCAGAGTGACCCTAGCCCTCAATGCCAAATTAATAGTTAAGAGATCTTACGTTTTTTGACCATCTCATCTCATCTCATTGATCTAATATTCATTAGTTATGTATGAACTGGTTTGTGCTCGATAATTGAGTTTTTCACAAGCTTTTTAGTATTGGGCATTCTTTCTGAAAAAAATTTGTTCTCACGTCAAAGGATTCTAAGAAACACCACGAAAATACCAAAATAATATCAGTGGGAGTTAACTATCGATGGAAATTGGGGTTAAATTTGTCATTTTATGGTGTTTCTTAGCTATGTTTGTAGTGTAAACAGCTGAGATTTTCTTACAGCTTACTACTACTCTCGTACAAGTATTTATTTATAAGCCAAAAGGCCCTACTACTATTCACCATAGTACTATTCATCCTAACACTATTCATTCTTACATAATTTTATGACATTAGTAACCGGGGCATATCTTTCTCGGAAAGCAATAAACGAGGGAACGCTTTCGACTTAGAGGAAGGAGAGAATATTAACTTCGAAAAGCAGGCGCATAGAGTCGTGAAAAGCAAAGACTCCGCTGAACTAGATTCAACTTCCCCTGAATTTGACTGAAGAAAGAGAACCGAATTCTTTCTGTGCTCTCATTATTTTTTTATGAATTATCAAGCAGAGTGGGAGACATAGGTTCATTTTAGGAGACTAAAGTTTTTTTTTACAAAAAAGAGAGTAAGTATTATAAAATTTTATAATCAAGTTATTCTTTTAAAATTTTGTAGAGGGTACGATATTGATGACTGGGTTTAGTCTGTTTAGATCATGTCTTGATAATGATCTTAAAGGGGGTATTTATAGTCCTCTTAGGCTTCTGATTTTGTGACTTAGGCCCTACGGGAAAGGTGGTTTCGGAGTCAAGGGCAAGAGGCGCGCCCTTGAAGAGGGCCAATGAGCCTTTGTAGAGGGCCAACGAGCCCTTTATGGAATATTGACGGCCCACAACCCCCAAACACGAGTCTTGGGACAAGGGGGAGTGGTTTGATTTGAGGGTAGCGTTCCAATAACATGCCTAACTCATTTTCTCTTAAGAAAGAAGAAAAAAACATCTCTAACTAGTTACTCCCTCCGTCCCATAATAACTGAGTCATTTGCAAAAAAAAAGTGTCCCAAAATAACTGAGTCATTTCACTTTTCAATACAATATTAATTATTTTTTTCCCTTTATAACTCTAATCAATACTACTTTTATCATTTCCAATTCAATATATTCAATTTTACATTTATGATAGTGGAGAATGCATCAATACTTAGCAAGTGCACTTAAAACTATTTTTCTCTCTCCTTCATCTATACATTTTTCTTAATACGTGTGAAATGAGCTTTTGACTCAGTTAATCCGGGACCGAGGGAGTAATCTATAGATTTTTGCTCTTCTCCCAACAAATTTCGCTCCCACCCAGCCAAACTAACCAAAATACATCTGCGTTAGTTAATTAACGCATGGGTAAATTAAACGTGACTTAATTTTACACATGTGTGACTTAAGTCACGCTGCGTGTGTTAACTCATGCCGCTTGAGTTAACTCACGCTAGGACAGAAGTGGATATATGTTTTTTGCTCTGTGAGTTTTGCATATATCATTCATGTCTAACTTGTGTAAGCTTGACAAGTCACAACACAAGAAAACAATTGTGATATGTAACATGATAATTGAAAGAAAGAAGGAATAAATTATGTTTAGGTACCAAATTGTGATACGTAACACAAGAAAACAATTGAAAGAAAGAAGCAGTAATAATTTCTCAGATTTCATGATAATTGATTTACTAGTAATTCCTTCGATTCAATCGTGAATCAATACTTGAATTAAATTAAATAAATTATAAGAAGCAGTGAAGAATGGAACTAATTGAAACCTTTTGTTGGCTAATGAATAGGATCAAAGAATTCTAGATTGCTTTTTGATAGTTTGACAATTTTAATTGAATTTTACACAGGAATGATAGAGCATGAGTTAAGTCACGCTGGGTTTATAACCTGCGTGAGTTAACTCACGCAGCGTGACTTAAGTCACACATGTGTAAAATAAACGAAATTGTAAGTCATGTTAATTTTACACTTGTGTTAGTTAACTAGCATGGGTATTTTGGTCAGTTTGGCTGGGTGGGAACGAAACTTGCTGAAAGAAGAGCAGAAATCTAATCTATATTCTAACCATTGTTACCAATGTTGGGCCTTATATACATTCAATTAACTTTACGTAAATAATAGCAAATTTTCTAAGAGTCGTTGTTTTTCCACCCTTCTCACCTAGTTTGGATTATGAAATCCAAAATGTTTTAGGGTGTTGAAGCGTGTCTTAACATATTTTTACACCATTCAAATTCTATAATCCAAAATGTTACATGGTTCGCAAGAAGCCAGAAGAGTGCGAGAAGAATTCTCATTTTCTAAGACAGTCATCTCATTGTGAGATAAAGATACCTATACCAGAGGAAGCAATTTCTATTCTTTCCTATATCCTTTATTTCAAACTAACAGCAACTTCTCCCTCAGAACAACTTTTTTAACATCAAGTTGGGGGGTAACTTTCAACAAAGTGTGTTGTCAAGGAAAGAAAAATAATGATCGTTTTCATTTTATATCTTCTAGTGAAATCACCTCATAATCAATCCAACATACACATTTAAATCCCTTTTACAATTAGCTTTGTCATCTATCAAACTCGTTTAACTAATGCACTCATTGTTTTGTTAATGATTTGTTTTCAGTTTTCATCTTTTAAGGATTCGTTGTACTCATTTAGGAGTTCTGAAAAAATGAATGGTTCAGTTCAGTCACACAAAAATAAAGAACCAATGATTGAAATAAACCTTAAGAAACACACATACTGAGACATAAATAAATATCTATATTGTGCAAATATTCACTTTGATTCTTTCTGCAGACAATTGGATTTGGTTCTCTCTGCAAACAATTGGTCTACTTCACAAAACTGACCAATTCAGTAAAAGATTCGGTACAAGAACATGCAAAATTTAGGATGGCATATTATCTAAAAATGTTACTCATTAAGGTATTTCGAAAGAAAAACGACCAAGTAATAATAGTACTGAAAATTTTACATAGGCCATATTTATGATTATCAAATTTCACCCTGCTCCTTTTCTTCCCTTATGGAAACATTGTTGGTATTGCTCAATGCATTTCCATTTCTCTCCAAGGACCCATTTCTATACAGATTATCCAATTCATCGAAGTAAGGGCAAGTTTTGCTATTAACAGGCCGTTTCTTGCCGCTCCCAACTGTCCTCCTATAGTACTTATTGATGTTTTCCCATTTCTCCTTGCACTTCTTCGCAGAACGATTGTATCCCATGCCCTGCAAAGCTCCAGCTATCTCCTCCCATATTGATCCTTTCGATCCCATATGACCAAACTTGTGTTCCAATGCGGTTCTTACTGCTATGAGCGCTTGTACTTCCACATCTGGCCATCTATTGTTACTTGGATCGCCGCTGTTGAAATCTCTTTTTTTATTGCTCACCTCAGCCGGCCCCACGTACTGGATTAAGGCTAGGCTGTTGGTGTTGTTGTTCATCTCAGCCGACCCCACGTTGTTGGTCAAGGGTGGGCTGTTGTTGTTGTTGTTCACCTCAACTTCATCCTCTTCTCTTATTCCGCTTCCTTCTGCTGGTGGAGGAATCTGAATTTCATAACCCAATAGTTTCTGAATCAGCGATATGAGGGCTAAACTACGAGACCTCTCAGCCGCTCTAGCTTCTTCGTCCTGCTTAATTCTCTCCATCTCCTCGCGCTTCCATGCTTCTTCTCTCTTTATCCTTTCCTTTTCCATCCTCTCAATCATTTCCACCAATTCTTTATGCATCTGCTCTTGCTTTTCCGTCATCTTCTTTACCAAATTTGCTGCAAAATCTTCCAGCTTTCTCGAACTCTTTCTCCTTCTCTTTCTTGAGCCGAATTCTTTAGTACTAGCAGATGAATTGCCCACGTCATCCGAAGACGAGCTGAAATGATGAAAACACAAATTCGAATCATTACCGTAAAAAGAAATATTCCATCAAACCCAATGTTTAGCCCCAAAATAAATGGATAATAGTTCCATACAATATATCCTTTGTCCAAAGTAGATTTATCCAATGTTGTCAATAGCAGATAGCAGAAAATAACAGTTAACTCAAATTCAACTACACTACCGTGCAATAGCGGCTATTTGACGACACTTTGTACTAAATAGCAGAAGAACAGCGATTTATTCAAATTCAGCGCTGCTATTCGACAACACTGGATTTATTACCTTATGAACTATTATATATGCTACATAAAAACTTGGATCCAGTAATTAAAACATAGCTAGTTAGATCCGAAAACCCCGCCTCAGGAAATTCTACATTTACTGCATTCAATCAATCTAAGCCCTCGAACCATTTAACATTGATCCAATAGTCCGAATTGTTTGACTAACAGTAAATGCTCAATTACACAACGATCGAAAATCCAAATCCAAATCCATATTACAAGACCTTGTATGATTTTATTTTTTCTTCACTAACACAACATGAAAATTGGCAAAAATTGTTCTATTTCTCTGCTCTTATCTCATCAAGATACAAATCTACAATGAAGACAGTAAAATAAACAACAATTTCTGCAACACAAGTTCCATGTTTTTTTTTTTACCCATCAAAATTTCTCACTAAAAATCACTTTTTTCTAGCTTTTCAAACGTGCTTAATTGAACAAACATACAAATTCAAATTGAATTAAAAAACTGAAAAATAACAGAGAGAACTAAAATTAAACCTAATTGTTTAACCATTGATTTTTCAACCAAAATAAAAAAGATAAAAAGATAAAAACTTTATGAATTAAAAAGAAAAAAAGTAAAAACTTTACAAGCCAAGGGATAAAAGAAGAACTTACCCGGGTTCTTGACAAAGGGGCAACAAAGAACGACCCGACCCGGATCCAGACGGGTCTTCAACCTTGATGGAAGGTGATAGAGGGGAGTGGTGAGAAGGGAAACCAGGAGGAGGAGGAGGGATGGACCTGATGGGGATGAGTTTTTGGGGATTGTGGTGGTTGGAGAGGAGGCCGGCGGCGAAGATAAGGTCGCCGGAGTCGGGAAATGGAGCAACATGGTCGGCGGCGAGGAGGTTCATGCTGTCCATATGGTTGTGTGGTAAAAATGAAACAAACGGCGGCGTGAGGGTTACTGCCTTACTGGTTACTGGCAGGTAAGAAAATAATGTGTAGGTTTTATACCACTATTATTATACTATAGTGTAAAAACTTTGGTAAATTTGTAAGTTGTCCTTCAAAATAATTAAAATTAAAAATACTTTCTTTTATTAAATATATCTATCTGTTCATTTTTATCATTTGCTTTTTTTATTAGTTTTAGTCTTTTATCTTATTGTTTGTGATTATGTCGTCTAAGTATGTCATGTTTTACTTATCATTTTTGCTCAAATTCACAAATTAACTTCGTTTGTTACATATTTTATCAATGATTTGATCGTTGATGTGACAATTCAGAGGAATGAGTGTTTCGGCCGATTTGATTTTGTCACAGTATTGTTGGCATTTATGTTATTAACTCGAATGTTCCGAGTTTGTTCGAAGATTCATCATTTTTTTATTTTAAATATTGTTTTGTTTGTGTTTTGAGTACTTTATCAATTTAAATGAATGAATATAATTTTTTATTAACAAAATCTTCAATATCAAACATTAATCATTCTATTATCCAATGTTATATATCAAAGTTCAAGTTCACAGCGTTTTAGTTGTCTAAAAATATGATTGATTATAGATGCGAGTTTGACGCATATTTTGTCATATAGGCACTAATGACTATAGTGTTCATTCTCATAGGAACTGGTAAAGCGTGACAACAAGGGTGAAAGTTGTTTGTAAGGAAGATTGTGAATGAATAGTGTTATAGCTACTTAATGAAGATTAATCGTAGATAAAAACTTTGATTATACGGAGAGGTTAGCGTCCAATATTCAAGAAAGATAAAGGTCTAAAAAGAATAATGATCAAAATGAAGGTTTAGTCAAAGTAGTTTGATTGTAGGGGTATTTTATATAGAATTTTCGGTTCATACCCGAGTCATCTCATTTCTTTATCTGGTGTGTGTATTAATTTCAGTACGTGGACACTAGTCAATAGTCAAATAAAAGTCAAAGATAAATTTTCTTTCTTTTTATTTTTTTTTATTTTTTAATGAAAGTATTTTTTTTCTAAATTAATATTTGGACCTTTGTATATAGTACTCTTCAATATCGATACTATTAAATAATATCGATACTATTAAATTTATTAATAATAATAACAACAATAATAAGAGTGGAGACTTACTTTACTCCATAAAAAAAATGCAAAATCCAATTTATTTTCTCGAAAAAAATAAATAAAACTTTCGGTCCCTAAAAATAAATTGAGACAACTGAAATACATGTTATAGTTACAATAGTATATCATTTTAGATGTATCTTCAAAATACATGGTATAGTTACAATAATAAGAAAAAGAGCCAAAATATGTGATTTATTGAAGAACAAATTATTTTCGAGCATTTTCTTTGGAAGGGATCAAGATGTATCTTTTGAATTATTGTCAAGGACTAAATTATCAATTTTAAGTTATTGTTAGGGATCCAATTTGTCTCTTTGATGGCGATAGTTCATGTAAAGACGATTGTATCGATTTTGTTTTCAAAGATTGAAAATTACTTTTACTTTTCTTTACAAGAACCGAATTGAGTCTTACAATTTTGTTGGAACATTGGTGTGAAGATGGAAATAAATTAAAAGGTTAGAAGAGTAAAGATTAAGTAATTAAAATTTGATCTAGTGTTGTGTGAATTGAAAAAATAGAGTATGGGAGGTCCCATATAAAATAGAACACACATCAGTAGTATTTAAATAGTGGTATTTAATTTTAAATACTCAATAATGATGAAAATAATAGTAATTATTATTTTTTATTCATAGATATCACTTCCTATAATTTTAACTTATGTTGGCTGTGATAAGATTGAGAATCCAACTGAATTTCTTATCTTTCCTTCGTTAATGGATTTGTTTCCTTTTGAACTTATCCGATTAGTTTGTTACTTGAGTTGATTTGTGGGTTGCTTAATTTTTAAGTTTACTTCATTCTTAATTTTCTCCAAATTAGTTACAAACTCTCCCTATAGAAGAAGAGATCATCTGGTTCAAAAATCACACCAAAGAGTTTCTATTTTGTCGAGAACTCTTTCTCTCTTCTCCCTCCAGCTTGTGTTGACGAGTTATTCTTCTCGTCATCTCCTTTTTCTGTCCATTCGGAAATAAGAGTGTTCTGAAGACCTTAGTCCATATTTGGTATAATGTCCCTTCAGAATTAAGAAAGGTCTTAAAAACATAGTCCCTTCGATAATATACGTTCCTTCGGAATAAAGAATATTTTTAAGATCATAGGTCCCTTTATCAGGAATAATGCCCCTCCAGAATTATGAATGATCTTAAGAGTATAGTTCCTTTCAACATTTTCTTCCCTTGAAGAAGTTTTTTTTTTTGAAATGGCAAATTTATTCTCGTCGAGCACGTGCAAGAAACACTAAAACACTCGCAGAAGCGGGGACAATACAAAATGATGCCGCATATTTACGGAACATCAAAAGAAGATAACAAAAAAAACCCTATGAAAACAGGTTGTGAGGCCGACATATACGAGCTGCAAAGTGATTGCATACCCCTGCCTCACCCCTAAATCAAGCCACCTGAAACCAAGCCAACAACCAGGAACAGCCACAACAACAGAGCCCATCCCGCAAAGCACAAAAATCCACCCAACCAACCCAAAAAACAGCACCGCAGGCAGCACAGGAAGTGGCCATCATCATGACAACAGAAGCTTACAGAAGCCAAGCAAGCAGCAGGCAAACCACATCCAACAGGCTCGAAAGACATCCAATAAATTACCTTCTCGTCTCGTCTCTTCCCTAGCCAAACACCGTTGTGGTTCCAACTCCACTCATAAAAAAGGCACGCCGACGTGGTCATCGTACTCAACATCCACCTCCAAGACAACACCTTAATTTCCTCAACAATCTCATCAACCTCGAAATTTGTTCCCTTAAAAATTTTATAATTTCGGACTTTCCACAACACCCAAATAGTAGAATGCCAAATCAGCCCTAAACCTTTTTTAACATTTTTCTTACTAGTCCATCCACTCCAACTTTCAAAATGGACAAAGAGGTTTGGAGGAGTAAGAAAAACATGGTCTAGCCACCTCATCAAATTTAACCAAACCGAACTAGCCACATCGCAATGAAGGAAAAGGTGAATGGGTGATTCCTCCACTCTACCGCACAAATCACACATATGCGAATCCTCCAGCCCAATAACATGTCTCAAAGCAAGGTTAGATTTAGTAGGAATACCGTTTAGAAGAGTCCTCCAAGCGAAGGCCACCACTTTAGAAGGTGTTGGGCACTTCCACAACTTGACGAAGACCCCTTTTTCCTCCTCCGTCCACAACTCATCATGTAAAACTAATCCCTCCAATTTCGCATATGCCGATTTAACTGAAAAAACACCCATATCTTCCAATTTCCATCTCCACCCATCTTCTTGAGAGGACAACCTTGTATCTTCCAAGTCCTCCTTAATACTTAAAAGAACCTCCTCCTCCCACATGAAGAGATGCCTTCTCCAAGAGAATACCCAATCAATACCTTGATCTGAAACCACTCCTACTTCCCTCACTTTAGCCTCCTTTTGCGTCGAAATCAAAAAAAGTCTTGGATATTGGTCTCGAAAACATCTACCCCCTTTCCAAGTATCATTCCAAAAGCTTGAATTCAAACCATTCCCCACTTTCCGCTCCACTTCCGAGTTAAACCAATTTTGGCCTCCAAAATTATCAATATTAACCAACTCCTTCCACCAAAGGGAAGAGAGGGTCGGCCGAACTCTACCACCCCCTCCACCAATCTACCAACACAATTACCATACTTTGCTTGTAGCACATTTTTCCACAAGGCATTCTTCCCATCTAGCAACCTCCACCGCCATTTTGCCAATAAACTCACATTCATCACCCGGATATCCTTAACCCTGACACCTTCATTCCTCTTTTGTTGACATACCGACTTCCATCTCACCCAACTAATCTTCCTCCCACCACCCACTCCTCCCCATAAAAATTCTCTTTGGATCCGAACAATCCTCCTCTGAACTTGCACCGGCATTTTCATCAAGGACAAATAAAAAATGGGTATTGAATTTAAGACTGAATTAATAAGCACAATTCTACCTCCAAAACTAATATATTTGTGCCCCCAATTATTCAACCTCCCACTAAGAGTCTCTACCATAGGCTCCCAGGTTGACATACTCCTCGAATTTGCACCAACCGGAAGACCCAAGTACTTAAATGGGACACTCCCCTTACTACAATTCAAAAAGCTACATGTCATGTCCATAAACTCTAAATCCACATTCACCCCTATCAAGGAGCTCTTATAAAAGTTAATCTCTAACCCTGACACCATCTCAAAGCCTCTAAGAAGGGATTTCAATGCCCAAAGATTTTCCACCGTTGGTTTTCCGATACAAAGGGTATCGTCGCCATATTGAAAATGGGAGATCACCAACCCATTCCGACCAACTTGGAAACTTTCAAATGAACTCCAGTCCACCGCATTCCTCATCAAACCACTAAAGCCTTCTGCAACCAACAAAAAAAGAAAAGGAGCAAGCGGATCCCCTTGTTTAAGACCCTGGTTGATACAAATTTCCTCCGTTGGGCTACCATTGACAAGCACCGACTTACTCCCTCCAAAGACACGTGCCTTCATCCAAGCCCCCCACTTATCACATAAACCCACTCTACGCATCATATACTCCAAAAAGCCCCAATCCACCGAATCATACGCCTTTTCAAAATCAAATTTGAAAATAAGACATTCCTTCTTTGCTTTCTTAGCAAAATCCACCAACTCATTGACCACCAAAACACCATCCACCAAATGCCGACATTTAAGGAACGCCGATTGGGACGACGAAATAATGGAATTCATAACTCCTGCTAGCCTCCTTGCCAACACCTTAGCTAGTAGCTTATAAAGACTCCCAAGCAAGGATATTGACCTAAAATCCTTTAACTCCATCGGTGAAGAAACCGTCGGAATAAGAGTCACAAAAAACGCCAACATACACTTTGGCAACACTTCATTGGCATAGAATTGGTCAAACATAATTATAACTTCGTCTTTCATCAAGTACCAAAATTCTTTCACAAAAGCGAAGTTAAAACTGTCCAGACCCGGACTTTTACTTCCATCGCTCTCTTTCACCACCGCCTCAATCTCGAAAAGCGAGAAAGGGGCCACCAATAGATCATTATCACCCCCCGTTAGCATCAAAAAGTTTACACCATCCAACTTTGGCCGCTCCCATCTATGGTCCGCAAAGTGATTTGTGAAGTAGTTCACCACCTTCGAACGCACTTCAAAAGGTGATACCACCCAACCATCATCCTCTTTAAGGGCCTTGATAGAATTCCTACTCTTACGCAACTTTAGGCACTTATGAAAAAACTTGGAATTTGCATCACCCTCCTTAAGCCAACGCGATTTCGACCTTTGAGCAATTAATGCATCTATCACCTTTAGAAGTCTCCATAGTTCTTCAAACTTAACTTTACGAAGAGTCACTTCCGCCTCACTCAACACACCCTCCTCTCATTTCTCATTAAGGCTTTTTATGACTTCCACCAAACTCTCCACCCTTTCCTCCATTCCTTCATACTCCACCTTATTCCACTCCTTAATTTTGACTTTTAAGCCCTTCAATTTTTCTTTTAACACAAAACTCATCCACCCGGATATATTTTGATTCCTCCAAGCCTCCTCTACCACCCCTTTGAACTTACTACGATTTAACCAAAAATTATTAAATCGAAACGGAGTAGGCCCCCAACTCCAACCTCCATTTTTTAACACCAAAGGACAATGGTCTGATACATCCCTAGGCAACACCTAAAGAGCATTCTCCCCCCACACTTGAGCCCATTCTTCCGAGATGAGCATCCTATCTAGGCGACTCATCGATCTCCCATTCGGATGATACCAAGTAAAACGACATCCCAAAATATTTAAATCCTCCAACTCCATCTCACCAAGCAAATTATTAAACAAAAACATCTCCAAAACTTGAGTCGTCGAAGCTTCCTCATTCACACCTCTCCTCTCATCACGTCTTCTAACCACGTTAAAATCTCCAACAGCACACCACGCCCCTCCTCCTCTATGTTCACGTTCCCTAAAAAGGTTCTCCCATAATCTCTTTTTATCCGGCAAAGCACATTTCGAATACACATTTATGAGAACACGTCTAATTTTCTCCACTCCCCATTCCAAACAAACTCCAACATATCCCTCCCCTTGAAAAGCTTCAATCAAAGTGGCACATGATTTCCTCCAAATAGAAAGGATACCCCCCACTATTACCTTCTGATGGCCGAAACACCCAATCACAATCTTCATCCCCCCATAAGGAGTAACATATGGAGGACGTAACCACCTCTAACTCCGTCTCTTGAACCGCCAAAAAATCAACATTGTTATGCCTAACAAGATCACAGATTTTATTCTTCTTGATTCTCCCGCCTAAACCCCTAACATTAAATATTGTCACTATCATGGACACGACCTACCCTCCTCCTTATTAATTCTACGCTTCACGGCAACCTCTTCCAATTCAACAAACTTGTCAATAATACCACCCTCCTTCATAGTAAAGGAGACACCTGCCTCTTTTTGGACCTTTAAAATCCTCTTAGCCGCTAGAACTTTCAACTGCTTCCCTTTTCCAACACCATTTTGGGTATGAGACTCCGCAAAAGACTCATCATTATCCCCAAAAAAATGACCAATACCGGAGCCTTTTGGTACTCGCGCTTCTAGGGACCTCGCATGCCCTCCACCTCTACCCAAACCTCCCACAATACCATCCTCCTCACTCCAATCATCCTCCCTACATAAAGGCTGAGACATTGTCCTTCTATGTGTTGAACAAATATTTTACCTTCGCTTGTCCGCTTTACTTAGAGACTGTCCACCCTCTAAATGATGATCTAAAGTCGCACCCAACTTTTTATTAGCCATTGAATTCGCCATCTTCTTCTTTCTAGATTTTTGTCTTATTTTTAAGATCGTCTGCTCATCCCCCTGATAGTCTTTAATGGAGTCACTAAATTTCGAAGTATCTGATTCTTCCAAAAAGAATCTAATATGTTGATTGATTCTTCTCACCTCCTTCACACCCATATTTGGCTTCTCCAAAACACCTCCATCACCCCTATGAGCCGCTGGAAATGAGTCTGGTACTATTGAATCCTTCCTTTGATTAGAAGAGACGGAAAAGGAAAGATCCTGAAACTTAAGCTGCACCCCCTTTTTCTTCAAAGATCCCCGTTTTTTTTATTGTGTTGAATTGGCTTGGCAACCAATAGGCCCATCTGGAGAACCCGACCCAGCAACAAACAAGGGACCACTTTTACTACAACTGTCTTCACACAAGTCAATTTAACTTCCCTTGAAGAAGTTAAATGTTAGAATGGTGTAAAACCATATTTAAGTGATCATAGTTGGAGAAGTTAAAAATTAGAATGGTGGTAACACCATATTTGAGCGGTCTCAGCACCATAATAGAGTGGTAACAATACCATATTAAAGTGGTTTCAGTATTAAAAGAGTGGTCTTAATATCATATTGAAGGTGTAATTCTCGAACGGTTTTCTATAATGCACTAGTTAACCGTACAGTTGTAGCTAAGCTTGTTTTATCCTAGAGGCGGCGTGGTTGATAGTTTGCCTTGCACAATTTTGGACAGTATCACGAAACGTCTTAAAGAGAGCGACCTGATCGTGCACGTGACTCAACCTAATAACAACTTAGGTAGATATTATTTTTTAAAATAGAATTTGAAAAATCAAAATACAACGGTTTGAAAATCCAAAAGTAACAAATTTTTGTCAAGAACTAAAATTAATTTTCACTCTTATAATAAAAAAAATCATTCTCCAAGACGTTGCTCGAGTTGTTAAAACTGGTAAGTTTCAAAGGAATTTGCGAATAACTAACTACTATTATAATAAAATATTTACATATAATATAATAATATTTTATTATTTTAAGACAATGTGATTGGTGAGTAAACCAAATATATGATGTAACAAAAAAAACCAAATATATGATATACTACAACATGAATCCTCTCCCCTCTCTCTTTTGTGAGCTGTCGGCTGAAACCCTAATTTCTTCTCCTTTATCCACCAAAGAGGGGTGGTTTCGGGTCAATTTTTGACCTCAAATCATCCCTCTAAATCGTTTTTCTCCTTCCCTTCTATTTAAATAAGTGATTTTCACATCGAATTAGGTTTTCCTTTTGTGATTTCGTCGTCTTAGTGTGACGCTATTTTGTTTGTCGTCTTTGTGCGACTTGTTTGTCTTTTCCTTTGTTCAAGTGTTTGTTCGATTCAGATTGTCAGATCAGCTTCGATCTAGTGCAGATCCAACCAATGACTTTGGCGTCATCAACGTTGCAGATCCGGAGGCATGGCTATTCTGGAGATTTTAATATAGTCATATTTGTAGGCTTATGTACTTTGCCGTTTTATGCTATTAACATGGATGTCGTGAGTTTGTTCACAGATTTATCCTTTTTGTTTTTAGCGAATTTGTATTG
>Ga0315914_1005467_pt1 | contig 18444 bp, 11 predicted proteins | sample MpolenodulesMG_FD_203920 | JGI IMG/M metagenome (GOLD analysis project Ga0315914, IMG submission 203920) | Medicago polymorpha root nodule microbial communities from Los Angeles, California, United States - elongated nodules | ecosystem: Host-associated > Plants > Roots > Nodule | place: USA...
ATCCCTTTAGACTTTAGTGGTAAACCTATGGATACAATTTCTTCTTTGGATGAAATAGTAGTAAGTGTAGCAATACTAAATTAGTTCAATACTCATTTGGTATCTAGATAAATGAGTGTTTGTATATATATATATCAATTACTTACACATAATATTGGTGGTATGCAAGTTATTGTAAAGAATTATTCTAGGTAATTCCTTGTTCAGTGATAGGGTAAGTGTGTGCGCATGCGTACGCGCACACGCATGCACTCACACAAATATATATGTTTGACTGTGTGTGTGTATTAGTGGTAGGTCCAAGAACATAGGTCACAGGGAGCATACTTTTTAGTTACAATCAAATAACTATTTTTATAAAATAAACACATAAAATTATGTAGCTTCCATAAATTAAAAAAAATCGTAATAATTACCACTTGAAATTTGAAAGAGGAAAATCATCACTAATAGGTAATTAGGGATTATAGTCATATTCTTTATTTTTATTTTTAAACATAATTTGACAAACACTTAGCGTAACCACATAGTAGTCATCAATAATGGAACAAACAAAACTTAGGTTTACAACATTTTTTCTAGGTTTGACAGTCAAAGATTCTGACACTAGGTAGGCTAGATTATGGGTCCAACGTCTATTGTCATCAACTTACCATCCCAGCCAATTCTTCCATTTAGCAAATCCTAAAGCAAAGAGAAAAATATAGATGGGAGTTGGAATAATATTCAACAACGGGCCAAAATGGTTTAAATGGTTCAAATCTAACAAACATGGTATATGAGCTAGCTACCGAACCCTGCAAAGAAATAACAACTACTGCAATACCAAATATCAACAACATGTTGCTATTTTTGTTTGTGCGGTTAACAAGTTGGGTCTTGATATAGTCTTCAGTGTGTTCAATACGTTTCATAAGAAAGGATATCATGTTATTAGTCCGATCCAACTTTGAAATATATTCTACAAGGAACATCTTCAATTCCATCTTGCTTTCGATGTCATGCAATAGATGTTGAATTGCATCTTGCGTCTTATGCACACGTGCAAGCAAGCTCTTTTAAGTTCCAGACGCCTGGGCTGGAATTATCATTCCTAGTGGTCTCATCCAACGCGGGATATACAATTTTTTCAAGCCGGTCAACTTTAGAATCATAATAACTAGTCACAACTTCCAATGCAATCTCTAATACTCGAAACTCAAACAAAAGCGGAGGCGAGTGTACCACTTCAGCAGCAGTAGTAGGAACTAGGAACATCCAAATTTCGTTCTATATATATTATAAATAAAAGTGGTATCACTAAAAATCCAAAAGCCCGGTTCGATTTCAGGGAGAACAACGCTTGGCCAGTGCGCATGCCTCTACGCACGGAGCCGGATTAGTCGCTCACCTTTGGTGGGTCGGAAACCGGTGCGAAAGCCAAAAAAATAAATAAATCCAAAAGCCTTAAAGATTTTAATTCAGTAAAACTGCCTTAACTTTACCACTTAAATCGATTCCTAAAACCGTAACATCAAGTAATTACACTAACATGGAAAGTGAAGGACTCAATGTACAATTAAGCTTTTTTCTAGTCAAACTGATTCTCAATACCTCATTGTTATTGCATATTACTTTAGGTCATGCTTATCCACAAGGATCATTCCCAACCTATTAAGTAATAGAATTATAAGTATCAAAAGTCGTGCATTCAACTTCTTGAAAGTTAAACAATCATGTTTTCTAATGTAAAATTGTTATTTTTAGGTTCCTTAACGTGCCCCCTTAAGACGCAAGTTAGCATGACCCATAATTAATTTGTTTATTTTTTTAGAGTTAATCTATCATGATTAAACATAAAAAAATTGATGCATTTTTCAAGAGGAAAGGTGCTGCCAAAGATTAAAATCGACACTTTAAAATTCCTTCTAGCTATCAACCTGATGATAAACCTTACACGATTCAAAAGTTCATTATGAAGCTGCATAGTCAAAATAAATTTCATTTAAAAAAAAAATAAACAAACCACTAAATTAGTCAATGTCTTTCTAAACCACTCTCAAATTAATCTCTAACACTTAAAATATTATAAACAAACTAATCATTATCTTTCACAATAAGCAGTCATGCGACAAAAATATAAAGGCCGAAATATAAATGAGAAACTTTTTAACTTAAAATAATACAAGTTAGAGATTAATTTAAAAGTGATTTAGAATGACTTAAACTAATAAAAAAACTAGAAGTACATGGTGGAGCCCAATTGGGTCTTGAAGAGCATCATTACGAGACACCATTTTGGCACAGGCGATTTTGCATAGGATCCACATTTGTTCTTTGTCTATGGCTTCAGAGAAAGAAGCTGTTCTTGCAACTACTCTCTCTGCCTCCGAATCTGATCCTCCCACCATGTAAGCTTTCAATTCCACTCTCTTTTTTCACCTGTTTCTCCAACCTCTGAATTTTTTTATCTGCATTATTCCCCTTTTAATCATGTCATTATGATATCATAGGTTAATTTGCAAAAACCCTTTAAAGCTTGCATTTTTATGTACTTAGACTCAATGGGTAATTTTCTTTTATATGATATATGATTGATGCAATTCGTAAGAATTTGATACTTATCTGCTTCTATAATGACTAGTTACATTGTGTGTGTGATTGTGCATGTAAATAATGTGATCAGTGTATTTTATGTGGAAATGTTGAAATTTCTACATTCTTAATTTCCTATTCCCCTTTAATTGTGATTTTGTTTATTTATTTTTAGTTCCTAATATTCATATATTTTCTTATTTTTTGAAGGAATATATTTTCTTATTTATTATGTGATGAACAGGTTTGACAGGAGTATTATCAAAAAGGAAAATCCTTCTACTGTGTTTTATGAGGATGATGAGGTAATGTGTCTGAGTCTGATGATTTATGGAGTCCCTCCCTTAATTTATTGTAGGTTTATGTCTTATGTATATTTTTCTATGGTTGAGGTTGTGACTGTAATATTGATATACGGATTATATGAATAAAGCTTCAGATGTTACATATTATAACATTGATAAGTTTATATACTGTCCAAAGAGAAAACAGTTATTAAAAAAACAGGTATACATGTTGATTAGGCGATTATGTAAAATGGTTCAATGGACATCCATGTTATTATAAGAAACGGGGCACCGAGTTGGGAAGACAATTTTCTTAATGAATTCCATATTTGTTAGACATGACTCAAGTCAAGAGATGAAAAAGAGGGCTAGAAAAAGGATCATAGAAGTAATTGGAATGCCAAAGCATTGAACCCATAAAGGATTTATTACTAGAAAATGATAGGAGCAATTCCCAAGTTGGGAAGTAATCACTATTAAAAATGCACGAGTCCCCAAAAAAACGTTACATTTCAGCGCTTCCCTCTTTTGTGCTGCAAATCAGCTTGTATTCGGGTCACAACCATGTTAGGAAAAGTGTGCTGTGAACCGGGTCAAATGGGTTAAAACACCTTCACCACTGGCGCAAGAGAAGAGCATTATTACTGCATTTTCGTGGTCTTCCTTGTCGCGCAGCTGCACCGCCGCATATGACGAGTTCTCTACCACACCACCATGTTGAAGGAAGATAGGCCTGTGGGATCGTATGTTGTCATGAGTTGTCTCCCGATCTTGACAACCATGCATCATTGATCTAAACAGTTGAAAGATAGCCATATTTTGCGCCGGAATCTATTATGGTATAGTTTGACACTTGTTTTAAGGAAAAATAACTATCACTAACTCATGCTGTCAATAGTGGATGGCCAAAACTCTGCCTATGGTGTCCCTATGGCAGGTGGTGCTTCAAAAATTGCCTATGGCAGGTGGCATAAAATCCGCCACAGCTGCTATTTGACAACACCCCCTAACTTGCAAAACTTGAGGAAACTATTCTCATTACACCTTGTGTTAGATGTCAATAGGCTTCGTAGAAACAAGACTTAGCTAGCATGGTTTCACCTTCAGCTATTATTCTGGTCAAGCTATTTTATGTGATTTTGTGGTATGTCATAGCAATTGATAATCCTTTCATTTTTTATTTTCTGTTTGGCAGGTCCTTGCCTTTAGGGATATAGCTCCTGAAGCTCCTCCCCATATTGTAATAATTCCGAAATCTAGAGATGGGTTGACTGGTCTATCTAAGGTATATTTCAATGAATTTTATGCTAAAAAACTAATTGCATTTTTTTATTCATTTAAAAAAAATACTATTTAGGAAAAATTACTTTATGATATGTTTCCTTCCTTATAACTTTATCAGCATATTGATAACATAAAGGTTTAATTTTGAAGCTGTAATTTCAGCACGAAGAATCACGTAATTTATTTCGTAAAAGAGTACCTTTTTATGCTAGAAAACATTGATATTGTCTATTAGCTTCTAGATATAAATTGGGCTACATATTTTTGGATTCAAACCTAGCTGCGTCTGTGCCAAATTTAGGCAGTGTTGTGGTTAATTTTAATTGCTTTATAAGTCTACTGCATGTGGTTATTCTTTCAAATCGTTTAGGCCGGATTTTCTGATACCACATATTTATTAGGACAATGTCCAGTGCTTAAATACTATGAATTATTTAGGTATGATTATGAAGTAGACTTTTGGTAGTTGTGTAAGTTTTTCATCTATAGCAATTCATTTTATAATTATCTGGTTTGGGTTAATTTAATTTGACAATTTATCGGTTCTTATATAAATACCCCATTGATACATAGGCACGATATAGTTCTTCATTTAGTGGTGAATATAGTTGATGTTCTCTAGGTTGCATTGCACAGCATCCAAGGTGTCTGTCTTACCTCTGTGAAAGACATATAGGAAGGCCACACTCCGCAATCATTTTTGGGGTTGGGGCATTACCACCATACTACACAGTGGTTCCCTACATCCTTAATTGAGCACTTCTCTCTAGTTTGTTTTATAGCTGCTTATTGTAGAAATAGAATGTAGATATCCACACGAAGTATGATTTACCTTTGTTTTCCCCACATCTTGTTAGCAAAATGTAATTCACCCCGAAAACACCTTAAGAAAATCAGTAATCATTAATCAATATTATAAGGTATTTCGCCCTGTAAGGTATTCTGTCCCGACTACTTTTCTCATGTAAGGTTATATTACCTATTCCTTGTTATAATTTTACTATTGTAACTATTTTTCTAAGCAGTGTTGCAAGAACTTAATTGACTGCTGTGCCTGATCCTTCTTGTGAATCAAAATTTTGGGTGATGGTTATTAATTTATTATAACAAGCAAATATAAGTCCTTTTAACAAGCTGAGCTCAGTCAGAGCTGCAGAGCTTGTATGATGTAGTAGTCATGTTTTTAGCAAAGTAGTCCTTGACAGAATAGAAGGCATTTATTAAATTTAACCATCAATCGCCGAAATATATCTTGTCAGTTATCACACTAACATTCATTGCTTGTTCCCTATATATTCAAATCTATTTATCAATTTTGCAGTTTTGCCATTTCCATCCCATTTGAAATATTGGTTAATGTTTGTTGATGGGTTTACAATCATCTTTTCTTAATTTATTTTTGCCTCGTTGCATCTACATTGTCATGCATGCTTATGGCCGAACTCCTTCAATTAAGCTGTTCTGGAAGAGAGCAAAAGGAAAACAAGCTATGTATGCAAATGTCTCGTGATGACATTAATTAGTCACACTTAATTCACGCAACATCATTTTTTATTTTTCATTGGTAAATCAAACTGAATGCATAACTTCCCAAACCTTGGATCATCAACTACAAATATTCTACATTTTGTCCTTCTTATGGACGTGCTTACACACAAATCTGATTTATTATTGTATTGTTTTCAGGCTCAAGCCCCACAATTTTCGAGCCCAGTCGGGTTGAATAATATTACACTCGGTGAAGAACAACAATCAACTCAAAAAAGAAAAAGAACAAGGTTCACCCCCGGAGAAGATAAAGTTCTCATCCAAACATGGCTCATTGTTCCCAAGAATGCAGCTGCGGAGGCTAATCAAAGAGTAGATTCCTTTTGGCTAAGAATTAAAAATAATTACAATGAGCATCGCGGCCATTTCAAACCGAGGGGAGTGTCACAAATAAAATCGCGATGGCATAAGTTGAATAGCATAGTTCATAAATTTGTAGGATGCTACAAAGTAGCCTATGAGAAAAGGAAAAGTGGTAGCTCTGAGTCTGACATCATGGGAGATGCATATACACTTTATTATCAAGATGAAGGTGAACAGTTCAAGTTAGAGTATGCATGGCGATTGTTGAAAGATGAACCGAAATGGTCAAATACATCATTTGAAGGAGGTAGTAAGAGAACCAAGGTTTCTGCTTCAGGAGCATACTCGACCACTTCTAATCTGGACATGCCATCAAGTTGTGAATACAACGCTGCATCACCTACTGTGGTTTGTCTAACGGGGACAGAAGTAGAGGAAAGAAAGGGAAAATCAAAATCGGAAGAAACATCTTCAGTGGTTTGTCTTTGTCAAACAGGGACAGAAGTAGAGAAAGGAAAGGAAAAATCAAAATCGGAGGAAACATCTTCTGCTAATGTTGAGCTAATTGAAGTGAAAGAGATTCCAAAGACAAAAGTTCTCGTCATGGCAGAAATGGCACGTGTCCAAGATGAACAAAATAAGTTGAAGGAGAAAGAGTTGAATCTGAAGGAGAGAGAGTTTGAGTTGGAGTTCCTCTTTAAGGATATATCCGGGATGACAGCCAGACAACAACGAGATCATGAGATGTTGTGTAATGTGATTAGAGAAAAATATGGCATTATGTAAAGTAACAATGTTAGTCAAGGAATCAAGGTAGCCATTGTTCACATTAGTCGTATTTTCCAAATAGTTTTTATGTTATCTTTCAATATTTCTGTAGCTATTATTATTGCATCACATACATCCTTAAACTATGTCAGGGTATTTTTGTGCAATGGTGGTGTGTTGCATCTTCTGATATGAAGTCTTCATGGTACAGTCAAAACTGCAGAGTACAATGTTACGGAAGTTGCGGGCTAGTTTTGATTAGGCGTAGCAAATGGACGGTATCAACAAAATTTGACTTGGATTATGCTAATAACAGTCTTTTATCTATAGGATTACGGGATAATATTTTCGGGTTTATTGATCAAACTCTGAGAATAACTTTGCATAGAGTTTAGCCCCATTGAGGAGGATATCAACGATGGGGAGCTTTGAAGAGGGTCAGCATAGTTGATCTGTTGTAATTAAAATTGAACCAGAACTTCATCTAACTTTGTTGCTATTTTGTCCATAATTTGAGTTTATCCCCGGTTAGGCACCTCAAATAAGTCACAAGGCAACCTAGTGGCAATGGTCACCTGCCTGTGCTAAGTTTAAGGGTTTAGGGTTTATTGTCCATAATTCGAGTATTTTCCAGGTTAAACAAATCAGTCCAAAAGTGGCTCTGAAAATGTTGTATTTTGTGTAATATCTAAAAAATATAATAACCATTTTAATAAATAAAGAAAAAATGGAATAAATCATCAATTTAATCGGGACAAATTCCTATAAGTGTAACTCACTCACTCTCAAATTAATCTCTGAGGGTCCGTTTAATGGTCAGGATATGATACATTAATCATATCCTGTTGAAATCCCCTGTTTGATGCACCAAAGGGATAGGATAAAATAAACCATTTTCATATCTTATCCTGACTTTCCTTTGTAATTTCTATCCTGAGTATAAGCTGGGTTAGAAATTATCCTGATGGGATTAAAAGATTATTCTTTATTTATTATCTTGATATTCTGCCATTTTTAAAATATTGTCATTTTTAAAATAATGATAGCATGTATTCTCTATTATAATTAATAACATGTCATTTTTACAATATTTAATTAATGATGAAAGCAACTTTTTTTCATCTAATTATAATGATATCATGTTTGTTATCATGTGCACATCAAACACATGATAGGATTAATGTTTATCATGTCTTTATCATATCATATCTATATCCAGTTTTAAATCATATCATGCCTCTATCCTATCGTGACCATCAAACGAGCAATGTATCATATATTTCTGGTGAATATATTTGTATTAACAAAAGAAACAAGGATGCATTTGCAATTTTGATGTAAAATTGAAAAAGTCAATAGGAGGGAGTTAGATAATGCACAAAATGGTAGGAACAAGATAGTAAGCATTTGGATTTCAAAAATGGAGGAAGAAAGCACTTCCCAAACCACCACAGACTCAAACGTAACTGACCGCATAAAACTCAACGTTGGTGGTAAGCTCTTCGAAACAACACTTTCCACAATCCGGTCCGGCGGTCCAGACTCTCTCCTCTTTGCACTATCAAACCGTTTTTCCAACGACCCAAACCCGGTTTTCATAGACCGCGACCCAGAAATCTTCTCCGTCTTCCTTTCTCTCCTCCGCACCAACCACCTCCCCTCCACCGCCCGCCGCTTCTCCAAACAAGAACTCGCCGACGAAGCTGTTTTCTATGGCATAGACTCTCACCTCCGCAACGCTACTTCTCCACCTCCGTTCTCCGGCATCGACGCTTCCATCGTTGCCTCCGTCCGTCCTGCATCGGAAGGATTATCTTCAACTTTCACCGCCGCGGAGAATGGTTCTGTTTGGATTGCTCACGGTGGTCAACTCTCCAGCTACGACTGGAATCTAATCCATTCCGCAACTGTTCGTACTCATCTCGATGAGATCAATTCAATTTGCAGAGTCTGGCCGGAGATTGCCGCCGTCGGAACTGAATCTGATGCTGGATTACACTTCTACAATTTCTCCGGTAGCCGTCATGTTGGTTCTGTTCATTGGAGCGATCCTTCCGATCCGAGAATCTTCAAAGCGCGAGTCAATGCGATAACCGCATCGGAGAATTCGGTTTTTGCTTCATTCGATTGTCCTCATAGAGAGAATTGCATCCTTGAGGTTGATAAAGCTAAGCTCCAGATCGTCTCGCAGTTAGGTCGACAATCAGGGAACCAAGCAAAGCACATGGTTCCGGGGAAGTTAATGTTTGTTCCGACTACCGGAGTACTCGTTGGAAGCGCAGTAACTGGTGGAGCATTTGGTTATTCGGGATATATCCGTGTTTGGGACCCTAGGTCTGGTGAAGTAGTTTGGGAAACGAATGAACCCGGTGCAGGTAGAAGTAGTAGATTTGGTGATTCATTTTCTGCTATAGATGTTGATGTTGAAAAATTGTTACTATTTAAGCTTTGTTCAAAGTCAGGGGATTTAGCTATGGCGGATATGCGTCGATTGGGGGATGATCCTTGGGTTTACTTGAAGGAGAAGAATCCTAGTTTATGGACAGATGGGGGTGATGGGAGTACTAGTAGTGTGGTGAATTGTTACAAAGGGCAAGTTTTTGTGGGGAGAGGTGGTGAATTAGAGGTTTGGTCAAGGGTGAAAGAGGTGGTAGAATGTGAGAGTGAGAGGGAGGGTGATGGCGAGGGAGTTTATAGAAGGAATTTTGTTGATAAGAGAGAGGATTCGGAGAAAGGTGTGATTGTGAAGATTGAAGGTGGTGGGGATAGGTTGTTCATTAGTAGAGAAGATGTTGAAGGTATTGAAGTGTGGGAGAGTTCTCATTCTGCTGGAGCTATTTCTGTATTGTGACCTTGGGATTGAATTTGATAGTTAGGGTTGGCTTGGGTTACCTTGTTGTAAGATTCCTCTTCCTCCATATGGAATTTGTTAATGTTTGACATTTTGTGAATAGCCATAATTTGATGCAATTTTAATTACTGCTTCCTGCATTTGTTGTAATATTAGCTCTAGTATCATGAATAAACCACAATGGGTCTGAAATGAGTTCGTAATGATGTTCAAGATCAATGAATCTTTGGGGCAAGTGTAATTCATTATCAACACTAACTTTATTTTACTTCTCTGTTTTATCTTACCAACTTTCATTTTCGTTTATATTGTACTCATATCTAAGTTAAATGTCAAAGAAGTTTGATTGTGAGCGATGAATCTGATGTTGAAGATGTAACCATTCTTATTGGCACATGAGGAAGTGTTAGTACTATGTTTTGCTAATATAATCGCTTCAATAATATTGAGCTTTATCGTTTTATCCAACATTTTGTGAACAATTTCGTCTTAATATGTTATTACTATTAATATTAAACTAATTTACTAATGTTAAGTCCCAGTCTTCTGGCAAAAGATTCTCTCCTTCTATCCGTAATCACCTACTCACACTTCCACTTTCATCTTTTCCTTGGCAATGAAAGCCTCTGTGGTGGAAACCACAGATTGATGTAGTTTGTTTTGGTTTTGAACTCCCCTCAATTCAATGTTCTACTGACTGTTTCCAGAATTTGCAGTACCATTTGCTTTGGGTCCAATAAGCGCCAACTGAAGGTAACCTTCCATTACGTATTTTATTAGTAATCCGGCTTTTGTTGTAGCCTTTCATGTGTGTATTCTATCATTCGAATATGTAATTACTTGCCATTTCTGATGATTTATCGATCAACTTAGTCTGCAAGTGATAGATTGGAAATTTACCTAGTATTTATATCTACATTACTTAAAATTCACAATCCTATTTTAGGTAGGATGGACATAGGAAGTAATTTTTAGCATCATGAATACCTTACGACAACTCACCCATGTTTTGTCAATTACTTGATTCCTCATTTTTATCGTATATTCTATATATTTTTCTTTTCCTGTCGTAAGCAATTTGTTTAAATATATTTAGCATATATTTGCTCTTATTTTCTGTTATGCTCATTAAGTTAGTGAATGCATGCTTATTAGTTGATACCGTTAGGAGAATTTCAATGCTCTTACGAGTTATATTAATTGTTCGAATAGAGTTGGCTTGGTGAATGCATGCTAGGACTGCAAGTAGGGGAGAAAGTGTTTGGAAATACCCCTTAGTGGGAGATCCCTGGTTCAATGTCTTGTGAAAAGTAAATCTCTTGAAGACAAGTCTTATGATCCCTGTTGCTCTGTTGATTTTTACCAGTATTGCCTCTAAAAGGAGGATGCTTGTAGATTAAATAGATTTCATCTAAAAATTTGTTTTTACAATTGAGCAGCCAAATTCTGTTAGGATATAGAATATAGGATAAATAGGGAAGTTTTTTTTGACAGAGTTAGGGAAGTTAGTTATTTGAATAGTTAGAGAGTAATTTTATCAATATGAGAATACAGCAATGGAGATCAATCATTGAGTATTGTGAACTTTTGTGAATAGAGTAGCGATTCTGCTGTGAAAGGAAAACACTTGGAGAGAGATTTATCTCCTATTCTCCTTGATTCTTTCTCAATCTTTTAATAACGTAGTTCATTATTTTCAATTCAAATCTTAGGTTCGTAACAAATTTTGATAAATATTGGTGAATTTGATGTTTATGAACTTCTAATCCATTGAGCTTGGGTTCCTAACAAATTTTGATAAATACTGGTGAATTTGATGTTTATGAACTTTTAATCCATTGAGCTCCACACATGTTGTAAATTAGGAAATGCAGTTTTTGTGGTCAGTTGGTTGTATAAGTCAACAACCATTAACTTGTTAAATGGACTGTCAAATTAACTATCTTGGCAAAGCACTGCATAGGCATAGCAAATTGTTTTTGACTATTTAAGCATGGTACTTTGATTCTTTAGTAGCCGATCATACCTTTGCCTATTTACTTTAGGTTTTAATCTTTTTAATATTTGTAGTTAAAATTTTGGTTGTTTTGTCTCTATGAAGCCACACTCATTACAATTTGCATTATGTCCCTTTGATAGGAAGTCCTGTAACTGAAACTATCTTTCTACTGAATTCCTGAAAAGAAAATAAACTAAATACAATGGTAAGAGGCGAAGTTCTCAAGTCAGAGAGAATTCTCTGGACTCCAATCAACAATAACAAACGGAACATCCCCACAATAATTCCCGCCTAAGGTTATGCAGCTTGTGCCAAGTCCTTTAGCATTTCAGCTTTCAGGTATAGACTTTTAGAGGCTTCTCGATTGTGGCCTGATCAGGAATCCCAAACTTCAGATGCCTATTATTGAAAGAAGCTTGACTATGGCAATAGTAGTTGTTGAACCTGGGTACACTTCCCTTTGAGTGAATTTCTTACTTGGCGAGAAAAATATTCTTATCAAATTATCAATACTACTCCATGCAACTGCCTTGTCCTCAAGGCAGAGATTAACAGGTTTCCCCTTAATTGTTTTAATCTCCTACCAATTTTTTGCTTCCTCTAATGGTGAGTACCTCTACTACTGGTATGCGATTGCATTTTCACTTTCTTGTTACTAGCATTGTTGGAGAATCATGGGTTCAAGTTGCGCTACATCTATTTTGAGGCACAGTTGCTGCTACATTACGCCTATTCACATGAAACAATTTGAAAAGGGCCTATATACCATTGTGACAACTTGATATTGATTTTACAAGATACCGAACTTCTTGTGAGGTATTGGTTTAATATACACCCAATATTCTTTAGTAAAACTGACTTGTCTTCTACAGGAGACTGCATATTTCTTCTTAGTTTGTTTGGCTTGATGAAGATGAGATTTGACTTGGCATGGGCCTTATTTCTATCCGTTAGTGCTCTGGCCACATACTATACTACAGTTTCACCACCATTCACATACCATATAAAAAAATAATGTTAATCTCCGATGCACTATATCAGAGGAAGGGCAGGGAATTGTACTTGTTTTTTCTTGCAACAATTGCCCATGATGCACAACCTTTTTCCAACAGTAGGACAGGAGAAAGGAAACCTTTTTCATCCCACATTTCTAAACAACACACATGTTTTTGAAGTGCACTTTAAGATGACTTACCTCATTAGGAAGTGTACTTCTAGACTGCTCAAAATATGTAATTTTTCTAGACAAGTACACCCCAAGTCATGTAAGGGGGGTGGGGAAAATTTTGTCTCCTGCAGTAAGGTCTGCGTGGCAGTGCACACCCAGTGATAAGTACAGTGATTATCAGAACATGAGCACATTTGTCTAAAACATTCACATTCAAGTTTGAGTTAGATGGGGGCTTTTAGCTCTATCTGTAATTAAAAAAAAAAAATCTGGATTAGATGTGTCTGTTTAGGTTTGCCCCAATGAAGTCAGAAAATTGCTCTTTAGGCACTTGGGATTTGCTCTCAGGCACTCTAAACTAACAAAAATACCCCCAACGATAGTTAATTACATCCTCAACAACTTTCAAGCAAGAACACAGACAAATGTATATTCAAAGGTCACTTAATGCATTTGTACATAACACATACAAAGGGGTATTCAAAGATGAACAATTTTCTGACTTCATTGGGGCAGAGCCATTTGTACACTGCCCTTTGGTCTTGAAGCAGGCTAGTCAAAATCCATTTTGTCCCTTTGCTTTTCTTCTACGCCATAACTATATCATCTGCAATAGTGTAAAACGTGCATGTTATGGCAACAAATAAAGTGTGCAAATAATTGACTAATCACCACCACCACAATCTAGTCAAGTTTAATCCTACAACTATACTTTTAACTATTCTTCATTGAAAATCAAAGATAAGATTAGACATTGATAACTTTTTTAAATAGTACTCTATTTAAATTAAATTTATCTGCATATCATGTATATTATAAAAGCTAGGAATTGTAATAATAATCATGTCTGAGTGGAGTGCATCCAGCCCTCGCATTGCCAAGGCCAGAAAATTTGAGGCCACATTTTGCTTTTTATCTGTTCCTAGTGTAAGACATGATTTCCAAAGCCAAACGATTCTGTTTACTTTTTAGTGTACATCTAAATGGACCATTTTAGCTTCAAATCGGAAACTCTGTCTCTGATGTAGATAGTTTTGATTGTCTTTCAAAATGAGCAACTCGTTAACATGTGATTATAGCATGACCCAATGAATAAATATAAAAATAAATCAATGTAAATGTTATAAGCATATTTATAGTAAATTATGAGACTGGAATATTAGCTATTATTTTCTTTCCCTCAAAAAAAAAAATTAGCTATTATTTTCTTACGTCACTAACATGTTATTTTAGAGGAGTTAAATCCAACTAGTAGAGGTGACTAATATCTCTCGACATGATGGATTGATGTTCGAATTTTGACAGGAGATGTCTCTAGATTTAGTTGCTTCCAATGGTTTGAAAATGATTGCCTACATTGAAGAAAAACATAAAACATCCACACGATTATGTCCTCTTATATGTCAGTAATCAACAGTACTCTGATTTTGATTTATCAACAGATGCTTAGACATAGTCCACCTCTTCTCTTGCATGAATGGGTGATCCTGAGACATAATCCACTGATCCAGCTAGCATGCTTCGAATTCGAAGTCCACACAGCGTAAGCGTAAGCATGCACATCAATCAGCTTCCAACATTTATTTGATTCTCTAAAAAAACATTTATTTGATTATTAATAAATGGTACACACTCCCGGGTCAAACAACCCAAGCAAGGTTTTAGGCTTTAAAATTTTGGGTAAAAAAAAATGCCTTTAAAAAATTAATTTAGTTATAAGTATATTATATACAAATAAATTACATACATTTCATAGCTTAACTGATTACCAAAAAGCTTCAATTACTCTTGATCGTGAATTCAAATTCTAGTCTCCACAAAATTGATTTTATATAAATATTCTATTAAAAAAATATTTTTAAAGACCAAATTAAATTTTTTGCTTTAGACTTCTTAATCTGTTGGGCCGACCCCGCCCTAAAAAAAATAAAAATAAATAAATGGTACACACGTAGGAAAACAAATTTTTTTTTTTACGAACTAAATATATTTATTACAACAACTATCTTTAAATCTTTTCATTGATATTACTACAATAAGTTTGTTTATTCATTTTAATAGATAATAACGGCCAACTAATTCTTAGCTATCATCCTTATTAAATTTAAATAATTGAAAATATATCTTATTTTTTATTTATCAAATTCAAGCACAATTAAAACAAATATTGAAAATAATTGATTTTCAAAAGAAAAAGAAAATACAAAAACTTTATATATGATAAAGATGAAATATTTGGGATTTTTTCATTATTATCATGTCAAAGTAATGAAGATTAATTCAGTTAAAGTTTAAGATAAAAAAAGGTCTACTTATAAAATATTATTGATATGAGCGAACCAATGTTCAAATCTCTACTGTAAGAGGTGATCACGTTTAATGCCTCACGGTTGTGGTCGTGGGAAGAGGAGTTGTTAGGCGAGTGTTGCCTTTTACTTAATAATTTTGTTGTGCAAAGTGATGTCTTTGACAGGTGGTAGTGGATCCCTGATCCTGTGGGAGGCTATACAGTGCGCGGAGCCTATCATCTTCTAACCAATCAGCCGGCTCCTTTGATCAATGCAGCGGGAGAGCTTGTCTGGCATAAGCAGGTTCCCCTGAAGGTTTTTATCCTCGCGTGGCGATTGCTTCAAGACAGACTGCCCACGAAAGTAAACCTGTTCAGGCGTCGCATTCTTCAGCAAGCGGATGTTACGTGTGTCGCGGGTTGTGGGTGTGAAGAATCGGCAACCCACTTGTTTCTTCATTGTGCATACTTTAGCTTTATATGGCAGTATATACGGAACTGGTTGGGCACGAAAACGACGTTCTTTTATGCAGCTTGTGTGGCTTCTTGGTGTGTGGATAGTTTGGAATGAACGTAATAACAGGGTCTTTAAGAATACTCAAACTACCATGATAGATCTTTTAGAAAAAGTTAAATATCATTCTCTCTGGTGGCTTAAAGCCCACAACGCCAATTTTGTTTACGGCACTTATAACTGGTGGTCGAACCCGTTACTATGTTTGGGTATCGACTAACCTCTTCCTTGTAATTATATATCAACTATTTGTTCCTTGTGGGATGGCCCCTTGAGTACACCTTGTGCTTAAGAGGACCCATTGCCAGTGTTAATATATTTCATTTTTGATTCTTAAAAAAAAAAAAATTCTTAACTGTGATTATCGTTGCTGAAGGAAATCTATGAGAAAACAAAAATAAAAATGTAAAGTTTAAGGAGATTTATGCACATATTTACATGTAAGAATACCTATTTATTTTATAAGAAGCCAAAAAGATATGAAGCTCCGATACTTCAAAATGGATGACGTATCGTGGGTGAAGATCCTCTCCATTTCCTAAATAAATGGAGATTGTCAATTACTATAGTCTTGAAGTAAATATATGATATAAATGCACATATTTCAAGAATTGAAAACATTAATATCACATATTTAATTCAAAACTATAGTAATTGACAATCTCCATTTATTTAGGAAATGGAGAGGATCTTCACCCACGTATCGTATCCCTTGCGTATCCTGCATCTATACCTGTCTGATACTTCCTGATACGTATTATGAGAGTATCTGAAGATTAAATTTTATTTTTAAAAAAAATAAATATCCGATACTTTCCGATACGTATCAGGAGAGTATCCGATAATTATCATGCATCGATATCTGCCCCAATATTTCTCAATTAATGTTAACTAAAATAACTTAACTCTTGAGTACTGATGTGTTCTTTTTTGGATCGATAAAGTATAGCACTAACAGATATAGTATAGCACTGATGGTGCTCCTTTTGAAATATATTGTGTATGTAATTGACTAATCATCACTATCTTAATCGTCAATATTATTTATATTTATGTTGATGTGCTACAAGCCTATGACTGATTTCTTTTGTTTGTTAATATATTTGCATATTAAAAAAATGGTTATAATTATATTGTACATTTAATTATATGATTTTTTTTATTAACGTATCTCAGTCGTATCGTATCTTGATTTTTGAAATTTTTCCGTATCGACGTATCGGTGCAGTATCGTATCTCGTATCCGGGCTTCCCAGCCAATAACTTAATCCTAGCCAACACTGGGTGTGCACAAATAGAATTTAACAAGAGTTTGAATATAAAAATGCCGCCAGCGGCAAAAGAAAAAATGAAGAAGGTATTAGATGGAAAACCCAAGACAAACAAAAGAATTATGTTGTTAAGAAAACAACTCTAAAGATAAATGTGAATACTTAACTTACGTCCACCAATAAACCATAACTTTCAATTTATACAACAAAGTTTGAATTGAAGACTCCTTCTAAAAAAAAATACAAGATTTTTTTCTTTCTTCCCAAATAACTTAAATGCAGGTCATCCAAATCAGCTATTGACATGTTCAAATACTTTTATAGAACACACCCAAATTTTTCAAATTGAAAAAAATGACCAAAAATACATAACAAAAGCACACTAAGAATACCTAACCATCTCAAAATGAGTGGCCGAATACCTCCAAATATAAAAATATCTATTATTTTTCAGATGTCCCCAAAGGGATAAAAATATCTATTATTTTTGTGAGCGAGTGAGGCCTAAAATACATATTTGAACATAAACAACTTGCATGATCCGTCGTTATGTTTTATGTCATTTAAAAAATGGTTTGATTTTTAGAAAAATTCTTCATTACTTTTTAAGTTTAGTCAACAAGTGTCCTAACGATAAATGTTGAAGAATCCAATAATGTAAATTTTGTATTGATTTTTCTAAAACTCTTAAAAAAATTGAATGAATAACTTTTAAGAAAAGTTTTTGTATTAAATTTCATGTCCCCACACGTTATCACTTTTTAACCATATGAGATTGACTATTCGGTAAACAAACTAATTTATAAGAAAATTGTTGTTCACACATTTGAGAATGCTGAGAAACACATGTAAAATACGAAATTGCCCATCGACAGTTAACCGCCGAGGTTTTCAAAGACCGGCTGCAGTTAACTGCCGAGGAAAACCTCGGTAGTTAACTGCCGAGAAAAATGCTTCATCAGATGAAACAGCCACCTGCTCCCCCTACACACTATTTCATCATCGACTTTCTTTCCTCTTCTCTCCAATCCCCAAATCGAATATTTTTTTTCATCAAATCTTGCTTCAAAATCATTGAAGCATCAAGCATAGGAGGTATCAACACACTTTTGACGTAAAAAAACAGGTATTGAGCATTTTAATCGGTTGATTTTTTGCATTTGTTATGGGTTTTTACGTCAGTTACGTAGAACTCTGTTATGGGAAACCTCGGTAGTTACTGCCAATTTTCACTACGAAGAAAAAAATTCACAACGAAAAAAAGGCAGCTACTGCCAATTTTTCAATTTTTTTTCTTTGTTTTTTTTTTTTTTGTTTTAATTCATTATGGCATTGATGTTTATGCATTAGTTAGTTGTTAATTTATATTTTTGTGTTGTTTTATTATAGTAATGGTAGAGAACGCGGAAGATATTTCGGGAGAGACAAAAACAAATTTTGTCGAAATTTCCGGAGATGTCAAATGTAACGCCCGTATTAAAAGTGTCTAGAATACTTAATACGTTCGTTAAACTGATACTGGATACATTAAATCATACAATACGGAAAGCGACATAAGTCGGAATTCAGATACAAGAGTCATATATTACA
>Ga0315914_1005469_pt1 | contig 18443 bp, 15 predicted proteins | sample MpolenodulesMG_FD_203920 | JGI IMG/M metagenome (GOLD analysis project Ga0315914, IMG submission 203920) | Medicago polymorpha root nodule microbial communities from Los Angeles, California, United States - elongated nodules | ecosystem: Host-associated > Plants > Roots > Nodule | place: USA...
ATATGAATATGAATTACTTGAGATTTATATTTTTAATAAAAATTAATTACAAAAATGTAGTTTATCGATTTAGATTTGCTATATCAGCATGAAAACGCCTAATGCATTCTCACATTTTACAATCGACAATATCAATTTATTTAAAAAATAATCATAAACAAATTATTTATAATAAAATAAGACATGCATATTCTCTAAAAACAAGATATGCATATGTTCATTAGCATAAAAACCATTGCACTTCTTCTCTTTTTTTTAAGCCAAAGAGAAAATATAATAAATAAAACAAACAGGTACAAAGACTGGGGGGGCATTGGACCTGACCCAGGATAACTCAAACGGGAATACATCGTGAAAAAACTGTCCAAGTGGCACAACTCTAATCTATCCTAACAAAAATACACTAATCACTGGCGCACCCCAGTGAACCCGCATACAAGCGCGAAAACAGGTTTAAAAAAAGCGTGAAAAGTGGACATCCGCATAGAACAATTAGAGTTTAAACTAGGCGAATGGTTGGCCGTCAACACGGAAACCAATCCAAGTGCCAACGACCCCCTGAATCAACAACAGGCATAAAATGCTCTTTCGAGCAAACAACGCGTAAAAACTCAAATCAAGGGATGAGTTCAATACGTCAGAAACCAGACTCTTTCGGGTTAAACGAACCAGACCCTTTTGGGTTAAACGATCCAGACCCTTTCGGGTTTTATGAACCTCAACCACTGCAAAAAAGGACCAGATCCGCAACCCTCCCCAACCTCTGTTGTACAAGCACAAGGAAAACACAAACCGAACACACGATGCTACACGACCACCGGCACCCACCTCAGCCACCTGCAAGAACAAACACAACCACCACGATCCAAATGACGACGAACGATCCGGGAGCACGACGAGGGAGGATTAATCATGGAGGAAAGTCACCACACTTGCAGCCGCCAGAATCGGAACAACCAGGACCAAGCACCAGAACAAACGAACATAAGCACATCACCTAAAACAAACAAAACACGAACAGAAAAAACAGCATAAGGCAAAACAGAAAACACAAATCCAGCTAACAACTGCGTCGCAAACTCCTCTAACTATTCTACCAAAACCAAACCAAACCCACCACAGTCAACATCAACCAAAATAGAGCCAACCACCGCAAGAACCGCAGCTGGCGATGATGGATTCAAAGGACAACGCTGGACAGAAACAATCAAAAGGCGGCGGGAGCAACGAACCAAAGCTGGAACGAAGATGGTGATGCCGCCGTGAAGGCTGGACACACCATCGGTTGCTTGGATCTACATCGCAGAGGCAATGATTTGGATTGGCAGGGGAGAAAGTCGGTTGTTTGGAAAAGTTTGAAAAGTTAGAGAGAGGTGGGAGCGATAAGGTAGAGAGAGCTTATCTAGTATCTAAATCAACCATTCCACTTCAACAAAATTTATTAGGGGATAAAACGTGACCCGGTAAACCCACACAAAAGTGTATAACTAAACAAAATTGTTATTTGCTTCTTATATTCTAGAAATTTTAAATGATTTCCCGTTTTCAATGTCAACAAAAATGTCACTCTATGTATAACTAAGCAAATGTTTATATAAGCAACTAAACAACCATTTAACTATTTTTATCTCCCATAAGACTTTGTATCAATTTGCTGATAATACAACATATACAATTATTTAAGTAGTTGCAATTTTCCAAATGTAATATTAAAGATAAGTTTTCACAATAAATATCCATGTCACTATCCATTAACTTTACAAAAAGAACGGTAATACCTCTTAATTAAATTGTTTTGGATGTGTGGAACACACTAATCAATTATTCAAATGCTATACATTATATATAAAATGTATATAGTATTGAAAAAAAAATCCTTAACATAGGAGGACCAAGGCCTACACTCTCCCTACTGTAGGGTCATCCCTGACAACAACAAGCATTAAAATAATCAAACAATCTGGAATACAGAAACACGTTTGGATTGCAAAGCCAAGGCCAAAAATGAAAAAAACACAAGCAAAACTTCAAGATCATAAAAAAATCGCATTTGAGACGGTGAACCCAGAACGAACACATTGAAATAATGTAAAGAACAACACAAAGAACCAACCGAGTCACCAATTAGACAAAACCCCATCACCATAAATGGATCTAAGGAAGAAAAATAACTCTGAGAAACAATCAATCCATATCGTGATGATAAATGTTTCTGCATCGACATAACATAACGAATCAACAAAAATTAACAATGTATAATCTTCTTCTTCTTAAAAAAAAAAGTGTAATCTTCGTTCAAGAATCTATGGACACATAATATAAAGTAAGAGTAGTGTTATTTGAACATACAACTTTTGGGACAATCTTGTTATTCTCTCTTCTCATTGGTCAATAACAATAGAGAGAAAAACAGAAAAAGAGAGACTAAGAAGTTAATCTGAGTATGAGTATGATAGAGAAAGTTGTACATTCATCTCTCAAAAATTAAACTCTAATTTATTTTAAAAAAAATATTAGCATGTAGTTTTGAAAATTGTACACATCTCATAGATAATTTCGGCCATAAATTAGAGAGCCTGGTTTCACTTTTTTACGAGAGAAAAGAAGAAAAGAGATAATTCAAAAAAATGGCGGGAACAGTTGCAGTAAGATCAAAAACAAACTCACTGAGTGACGAGTGGGAAATCTCCTTCGCACGATTCATTCATTTACCTCATTCTTCAATCACTTCTTCTTCTTCCTCCGATCTTCACCCTCTCCCTGTTCGCCTCCGTAACCGTCTTCCACGTGGCACATGGATCTCCTCCTCCACTTCCGCTTTCCTCCGATTCTCCTCCGATCTCAACTTCTCCGCCGTCGTCCTCACAGTTGTCTTCAACGCCAAACTCCTTGTAACTCCGATCACTTTTCTTTTTTCCGATTCATTTCTGTTTTCGCTATTACTTAATCGATGCAACTGAATTTTCATTATCGGAAGTGACGAAGCTTGATTCAGTGTTTTCGGTGAAATTTGTTTTGCAGGAAGAACACTATGTTTCGAAGCTAAGTTTCTCGTGGCCTCAAGTATCGTGTGATCCTGGATTTCCTGCTAGGGGAATTAGAACTGTGCTTGTTAGTTACAGAGATTCCAGAGGCGAGGTCAGTTTCTTTTTTTCTACGTGCTTAATTTGTTAATTTTGTGCAAGATGTTGTTAATTGATATATCCAAAGTGATTTTCACCGATTAAATAATCAGATTAGTTCGTAATTTTTTTTCTTCGATTTTTAACATGTATTTTTAAGATAAATTAGTTCTGGATGTACATTTCATATTTTTGATGTGATGTGAGGCATGTCTCTAAATTGCGGTTTGAGTCGAGCTGCAAATTTTGTTATTATGTTAAAATATGGTGAATAAAATAGTCGATTTGGCCGCAATTACAATTACATTACTATTGCGAGACTTCTAAAACCTAGTTGCAACAATCGGGATTGTGGACTGCAATTTTGAACTAAAATGTGAGGACTGCAACTCATATTTTTGAAGGATCAACTTAACTATATTTGCTAGATTTTAATGTGACTTAAGAAGTTAGTCCATTGAATTCGTTCATTAGAGTACCTTTTTGTTGTGGATTTCATAACAATTTGTTAGTTAATTGCCTTTCTAACTTTATCTGTTCATGTATTTGATTTTTGAGATAAAATTTTTCCTGACACACCTTATTGCGATTCCATCTTGACTTGTAACAATACAGTGTTGATTCCTGCATTTGTTAATAACAGTGTTGTTAGGGTGAGGCGTGATTAATTTATTAAGTGAACAATAAATTTAGTCGCACACAGACACTACTACCTTATTCAGACATAGTATGATAATTGTGATGCTACTTTTTCTTTTTGGCAGATTCAAAAGTTTGCTATGAGGTTTCCATCAATCTATGAAACGCAATCATTCATCAGTGCTTTGAAGGTAAAAGATGCTTTTCATAGTAATAAATCACAACTAAAAAATATAGAACCAGGGGTTGCACTTTCTTCACTTATAAAACCATAGTCTTTGCTTGTTGATTTTTGATGATTGTGTTCCTTCCCAAGAGATCCTGAAAGATGACAAGGAGCCGGAACCATTAAATATTGACTTTGGTTCAGAAATTTCGTCTCAGTCAGAATTTATGTCAACAAACAAGCACTCTTACAGGTATAAAAAAGCTGTGTCATTGGTTAGATCTTGTTGGAGTAATGGGAGGATGTGAATCTGATGCATTCAACATTTATTTAATTGTCATTCTTTGTCATCACTCTTCTATCTGATTTTTGATACATTACCATTCACTGACCTGTTTTCTGTCATCCTTTGTCTTTTCTTCCTACTTTTATGCGGTGTAAATATAGCTTCTCAGTACCGGTTCCGACTCCTCAAAAGTGAGTAATACCAACCATTTAAGAACAAATCAATAGTTGATGTTTATATACATATGCATAACAAATCAAGAGTGTTTTGGATTATTAATCATTGATTTTCCCACTTTAGTGGAGGAGCCAAATCCCTCATTACGGATACTGAAGTATCAGTTGACTTAATTGCGATGAAGATTTGAGACATATACTGAGCCTAGCTGTGTTTGTGCTTGTAGACCTTCTGAGGAACCGTGCTTTATGACTCCGGCTGCTTGTAGACCTTCTCAGGAACTGAGTTTTATGACTCCGGCTGACACTTACATTCCACAAATGCCAGTATGTATGAATAATGAAGGAGTGCAACCTTCAGGGTTAGGAAACCAAAACAAGGAAACAGCTCCTGTTCACAACTTTGAAAGCATCCTTCCAGCCTTGCCACCCAGTTTTGCCTCATTCCTGATGGATTACTCTGGTCTCAATCCTGGTTGGCGAACTTTTTTGCTTTAAACTATTTGTTCTGATTTCTACCACATCATATTTCATCTGAATACAATAATATCTTGCAGCTAAAGCAACTGTTACAGAGGAGAATAAGCTCAAGTCCCAAATAGCGGTGCATATTTTGAATTTCGCATTCTGATTAGATGTTATGTTACTATCTGATGCTTTAATCACCACATAACATTGATATGATGCTCATCATGATATATAAGCTTTCTCTAAGTTGTGAATATTTGAGAAGTACATCTTATTAACTGATTATTTGTTACTCCTGATATTCTTTTCCTTTGATGCAGAAATACATGGAAGATTCTTCCTTCCAAGGTAGCACGTTTCTTATTGCTTCTCTCTCTTACATTGATTAAACATGACGCGCCATTTTATTTATTTAGTTCTTGTCTGTTTTTCACTTCCATTCTAGAGTGGAACATGAATAAAAAATTCTTAATCTTCTTTGGTCTGAATATAAAGTTTTGTATGCATCCTGTACTTTTTATGTTCCTTGTATGTATAGGTAAAAGTTTTTAATCACGCTTCTGATCCATGCGCATTATTAGATGCATTGCGTGTGCTACATACATTTGTTTTCTTAATATTGTATGGCGATGGTCTACTTAAATTTGAATTCCAAAATACTGATGTACCATTTTGATGTTGTTAGATATGCTGGTCAAGGTGGAGAAAGTTATCAGCGAAATTGGGGGTGATATGTCCCTCTAGTAGTCCAGGGCATTGGAAATGACACACCGAACACTCAGCATCTCTCCGTGCTTACTGAACCATGGTGACCTTAAACATTCTGCCGCAAATTTTGAGCGGATTTATGTTGATTCTTCCATTCCCTAACACATGGCTCAATCAATAGCTAAACTTAGTCTTTGCTTCTTTTATTGTTTCAGCACATTACGAATTACAATTCGAAGAGAAAAGAAGGGTTACCTGATTATGGTATTAGTCAGTGTTTAGCTAATGAAGTCAAATATCAAATGGTTTCTGTTTACAAAATCTTTTTGTTAATACAGCAATCTCAAAAAATTCAATTCAATCCAGTACAAAATTCTTTGCATTGAACTTTTTTCCACTTGTTACCAGATGATATGGAGCCTAGTCAATCTATGTTTTTCCATTACCGTAAAATTCATTCATAAAATCAATCAGTACATAGTCCAAGTTATTCTCATCTCAACTAAAGTCTAAAAAATAATGGTTGAGTCAGAGTATAATTATATAATAGTGTGCCTTCTTTCACTAGGTTTACCTAGGTTCCTACAAATTTGCCTTGGATTAGTTGTTTGAAAAGGCAGTGGAGGATGTTAGATAAATGGAAAAGCTTAAACAAACCAATGATCTTTGCCTCCTTTCTGCAGTCGTGGTCTGCCATCGTACACCTCTACTACACACACTGGAGTATATTAGAGAGCGAAGAATGGCCTTTGAAACTGCACAGAAGGCAAAAATATAGGCTACAAGTGAACTAAGTCGTGTAAACTCATTCACCTGCAAACCGAGCGAGCGAGACCAGGACTAGAGGTTGAAGACAACCTCCTCGAAAATATTTGTTAATGCCCCCAGTTGGGGTGTCTCATTGAGCAACCATCATTTTTCAGTTCAAAATTTTTAAAATTAGAAGGCCATGTCTAATATCAGAAAATTAAAGGGTAGGTCTAAATTTGAGTGAGTGTGTGTGTGTGTGTGTGTGTATTTTGTTTCTCATATGTTTCCTTCTCTACATATATGAGTGAATATCACTCTGCTACCTTCCTCCACGGCAGAAAGATTAGCCCAGCTGTTCCTTAGTCTCCAAGGAACCGAAGCTGTGTTCTTATAAGCTAGAACCACATTCATTGAATCTGACTCAATCCACAAGTGTTTCCAATTCTGATGTTTAGCGATCTCTAAAGCTTTCAATACAGCTTGAAATTCTGCAAAAGAATAGCTTTGATAGCCTATGTTTTGAGACAATCCTCACAAGTAGTTAGCATGGTGGTCTCTGAATAGAATTCCTATGGCTGCAGCGGTAGGTGATTCCAAAGCCGAACCATCCATGTTTGCTTTAACACAGCCAGGTAGAGGAGGCTGCCAAAGAACGTCCATTATATTGCTAGCATTCCTGGGTTTGCCATTCAATCTAAATAGTCAGAGCACCTTAAAATCTTCCTTGTTATTCATTGTGACCATAATGCTTGGATGAATTTTAAGGTTCAAAACATTCAGTTCCTCAAGATTGGTACCCCTCATACATAGAAAAATTGCCACTCCATTAGAATTTATTACTATAGGGAAAATCCACATTCATCTTTGAAAGATCCTTTTCCTTCCATTTTCCATTGATATTTGGAAGGTGTAAAACAATTTATGCCAAATCCAAATCCAAGACTGAGAGTTTTATTGTGAGCTACTGTATCATATATAGAGGTGCGCGTGTAAAAGTGTATTTCCAGTTTATTTGGACCTATCTTATTGTTCAAGTATTTGAGAAAACTTAATAAAGTAATTTATAATAACATGTCCATAGGTTGTGTTTTACTTATTTCAATTTCATTAAGTTCTTTATTAAGTCATGGTGTGACCTAAGAGATATATGTTTGGATCCCTTAACTATTTGTCTAGGTTGATGTTTGGATAACAGAAGCTTCATAAGCTTCTGTTATGTTTGGATAAACACATGCAAGAAAAATTAGTCCCTGAAGCTGTGTATTGGGATATCTTGGTTTAAAAAAACAGCTTACAACTTATAAGAAAACAAATTAACCACAATCTCTCTTCTATCATATAATATATACTTCCTCCGCTATGCTCTGCTATTTCAAAGGAAGAAAATCTTCCCAAAAGTATCCCGAAATGCTTTCCAGCGTTAGATTACCACTTTGTTTGGAGTACACGTGCTGAAAAAAGGGAAAGGAATGGATGGCAATGCAAATTTAACAGGGTCGTGAATTTGTCGGGATAAAACTTTTCGGGATACATATCATTACCCTTTTTACATTAAAAATTTGTTTGTATTTAATTGTCGTATTCAAAGTCAATGCAATATTTATTATTGTTTTATTAAGAACATCCTTTTTTTTTTTAACATTCTTAAATATTTATTACAATTAGAGAAATAAGTTGAATGAAATAATAAATAATTAAGGGTATCATTGAATAATAAAAAAATAATAGAGAATAACAAAATTTCGTATATGTAATAAATAACCATAAAACAACAACTAAAAACGAAATGAAGAAGTGTGTGTATGTAAAGTATTTTCGTATATAACTGTTAACTAATATGAAAACCGATGATTGATTAATTGCTTCTTACAATTTTGGGGGTGTTATTTGTCATATGTAAATAGAATGATATCTTGCATTATTTTTTGGTTACAGGACTAACATTTGGTTATATGATATTTTGCATTATGAAACTCTTGATCTGTACTATTTGTGATGTGCAATCTGTTTTTTTAATGTGTGGCCGGGTCAATTTTATTTCTATTTTTAATGGTGATGAGTGAGGACAATGAAATGACGAGTTTCAAAATTAAAATATTATCGGTTCTCATGCAGAGGGATGGCAATGGGTACCCTATGGATAGGGTACTATAGTGCCCATTCCTATACCCGCATTTGTAAAAAATACCCTCACCCGTGTCTGTACCCTCGTGGGCAACAACTTTAGTCTCTTTCTCCATACCCTATGGGTACCTAAGTGCTCATACCCGCATCCATTACCCGCATTTTAGTTATGAAAAGACGATAAAAACATCACAATTGAAATAAAACTACGGTCCATTTTTTTTAAAAATTAACTCATAAAATAGTACGAATCATATTATTTAGTTAAATAAAAAACATCCAAAATATCCCTAAAAAATTGTACACCGGCATGATGGAGTTGTTATTGTATTAAACAGTTTTCTGGTTTAAGTTTAGGTTTAGGCTTAAATAGCTAAATAAATAAATTAATTATACACCAAAAATAAATAAATTATTTATGATATTATATAAATATGTATATGCGGGGTTGCAGGTCTGGGCAGTATAGTACCCTTACCCGTGCCCATATCCATTTAAATTTGTGGATATTACCCGGGCCCGTGCCCAGACCCATAAATGCGGGATTCTACCCTACCCATTGTGGGTACTTTTTGCAGGTATCCATAGAAACTGGGTCCAATTGTCATCCCTACTCATGCATAGGAAATTTTCACCCCATTAGAATTAAAATATTCAATATCGGTTCTCATGCATAGGAAATTTTCACCCAGAAAATAGAATTTATTACTACTGTGAAAATCCATACTCATTTTACAAAGAAAAAATTACCATTGCTCAATGACGTTTCGGAAGGTGAAAAACATTTTTTGTCTCTTCGTTGTTGAAAAATGTTATACTCCACCTCTAGAGGGTTTTGTGAAGAATTGAAACGTATAACCCCAAATTCAATTCCAATTCGATAAGAGACTTTTTTCCAGAGTTAATGGACATCATTTCTTTATCTGTCAAGTAGTCACTCTCGATGAAAATAAGTGAATAATCTTAAATTTAAACTTTAAATCCTACATATAAAATATGATGTCCCTACTAATTGAATAATGCTAAGGGGTCACACATCATTTCTAAAGGCACATATTTACAAGCTAGGCTTATGTTATTTTGAAGGGATATATAGGCTTATGTTATTGTTTATGGGTATGGGGGAGTTTATAAAAATAACTTATAAAATGTCTATAAAGTGTTTTTTAATGGAAGAAACTTAACTAAGAAATAGGAAACAATAGCATTACATGACACCATAGTTATGATACGAGGTATGAGTACGACTCATCCTCTTAGACAAAACATGCAAAAAAAATATTCATTGCATTTGTAATGTGAAGGTCATCCGTTGAATTGTAGCCTATCCGAGATTAAAAGGTTAAAAATCTAAAATAAATTGAACATAGCGAGTCGATCCAAGATGTTTGTGAACTTTAAACAAGTCGATCTTGAGTTAAAAAAAAAGTTTGTATCGAACTTGAGTCGAAACCAATTTTTATCAAGTCAAGTCAAGCTCTTTCGAGTTTGACTTCACTCGACTCCTTTTCAACCCTAGCCTAAAATCACCCTCGATTGTTTTTTTCCTTCCCTTTTGTTTAATTAAGAGATTTTCACATATATTGAGCTTTCCTTTTGACTACAATGTCAGATTAGTTCATATCAGCATATTAGTTTTGATTTAGTGCAAATTCAATCAATGATTTTGACGTCTTCAATGTTACAATTCGGAGGCACGGATATTCTGAGCACTTTAATGTTATCATATTTGAAGTTGTAGCACTTTAATGTTGAATTTGGTAATTGTAAGCTATTAAACCGAAAGTTGTGAGTTTGTTTACATATTCATCATGTTTGATTGTAGCGATTTTGAATTTGTGTTGTTTGATGTATTTCTTTCAATTTGAATGAATGGGTGCCTTTTTTTTTTAGTAAAAAAAGTGTTATTGGCGTAGTTTTTTTTTGTTTGTAATTTTGTTGTCTGAGTGTTGCGTAGTTTTTTTTTTGTCTTGTTGTGATGTTTGTTCCGCTCAGATTGATAGACAGGCTTTAACTCATTAGAAAATTTGTGTTTTTTCAATATAATCTACCGAGTTGAACAAATGAAATTCTAATATATAGTATAAAAAAATATCATAGATCATATCTAAAAACTCAAATCTCACGTTGGATAGATACGTCTCATTAAAATTTATAAAGAGATACAATCTTATAAACCGATTCGGTAAGAATAAACTATTATTGATTTTGTTAAAAGAAAAGAAAAGGAAAATAACTCCCCATTTCGCTTGTGTCAACAAAAACAAAATCTGAGATAGCTTTGAAAACCCTAAAACCAGAAACACCCCCATTTTGACGCATCTTCAATGGCGGAATACGATCTAACACCACGCATAGCACCAAATCTCGACCGCCATCTAGTCTTCCCTCTCTTGGAATTCCTCCAAGAACGCCAATTATACAACGACAACCACATCTTAAAAGCCAAGATCGATCTTCTCAACAACACAAACATGGTTGATTATGCTATGGACATTCACAAAACACTTTACCAAACTGAAGATGTTCCTCAAGATATGATTGAACGTAGGGCTGATGTTGTTGCTCGTCTCAAGTCTCTTGAAGATGCCGCTGCTCCTCTTGTGTCTTTTCTTCAGAATGCTTCTGCTGTTCAGGAGTTGAAGGCTGATAAACATTATAATCTTCAGTTGCTTAATGATAAATATCAGGTTTTGTTCTAATTTCACTTAATTCATAGATTTACTCTTTTGTTATGGGAAATTGGTTATCTTTGTTGCAACGAATAGCTGATAAGATAGCTGATTGAATTTGTAGTGTTTGGTATAATTCACAATTGAATTAGCTTTATAAATATGAAATGGCATAGAAGTGATATATTTAATGAATATTAATAAGAATTCAATTAAGATTACAAGGGTAAAATTGAGATAAATTATGATAAGCTACTTGAATTAGCTTATCAAAGAACACTTATAAAAATAAGGTATAAGCTTGTGAGTTGTGACAAAGTGGAGGTTACCTAATGAATATTTTTTAGTCTAATGAGCTTATAAGACATAAACTATAAAAGCTCAAAATTATTCTTACCAAACAGACCCTACTTTCAATTAATTCGTTTTTTCAATATATGTGGTTTGGGGACGTAGAGAGAAGACTTGTAGATGGTGTAGTAAGGAAAGAAGATTAGATGGAGGATAGTCAGATCACTGAGACGGAGGTAGACCTAGAAAAATTATAAGAGAAACCATTAAGAAATATCTAGAGATTAATGAGTTGGAACGTAATATGGTTTATGATTGAACATTATGACGTAATTTGATTCACATAGTATAGCCCATTTAGTGGGATAAGACTTGATGATGTTGTTGTTGTATGTGTCAACGTGCTTGTGTCAGTGTTTGTGTTTGGTGCTTCATCGGTGATTATTTGTTGGTTGGTTCCATAGCATGTTTGTGATTACCAGTGTTTGGATGTTTTATTTAATTATTTTTGGATTAGTTTGTTGTGAAGAAATAATGGGTTGTAGAAAATAAACACCTTTTGATGATAGCTTTTAAAAATAACAAGATAAATGATATTTTGACATTAAAATTCGAGAATAATTTAGGTATGATTAACACAAATCAAATGCTTGGTTAATTATGCTTAGTAAGTGATTGTTGAATATAATTAGGTGTCACCACTTATAAACCGCCAATATAACACAACTGACCACAATTTTAAATGTCATTGACCATGATTTCTAGATATATCATATGCATATAAACCTGAAAATTTTATGTCTGAACAAAATTTGGATGGTTATTACGAATATCATGTATATTTGAACACCTAAAAACATGGTTATCGTTATTCATAAATGTGTTTAATAAATGATTAATGAGTTGCTACTTGCTACACATTGTTATATTCATTAACCATCCCTTGTGTGTAATAACCATATATTTGAATTGCGTTAATTTAACCGTCAAATTTGATGCTAAAATAAAAAGTATTTTCTTTTGGTTCAACCTGTAATTTTATATGAAATACTAGACAATATCCATTTTATAAAACTTTTCCCCCAAGATCTATTCAAGAAAAGGGATTATATGGAACTAAAAGTTGTCAATGATATTCTTTATGGAAATTGGAAATGGAAAATCTATTAGGGGAATTTCCAACACAAGGATTCAATTAGTTCGAACTTGTTTAGTCTTGAATTGGGGTCAAGGCAAAAAAAGTTCTTCTACTGAGGAGGCCCCCGCTTCCGGTTTTGAAGTAAGTAGAAATGGTTTGATTGAATATTTTCTAAGAATTGACTTACTCAAATGGAATACTTTATACATCAGAGAAAGAAATGATCCATTTGGTTTAGGATTGAACACGGATAATAAATCGGAACACAACCCAAAAAGTATTTGATAATCCGAATTCAGAAATAACAGGTTCCCATGCATGTACTGTGGTGTTTTATTTGTAGACTAGGATTGTAATCCTGAGAATTGTAATTTAGCTAAAAATATAAGTTTTTTCTGGCAAATATTAGTAAGTTTGGCCGCTATGTGATTTAAGCTCCCAAAGGGTAGTGAGTGATGTTGTAGTATGCGGGTGTTTGACAAACTATGTAACTATGTGCTTATTTAAAAAATCGTATTAACGTATAGGAGTTTATGCATTGTATAAGTTGTTTCTTTAATCGAAGATTGGATTAGACTCCACATAAGGCATGTATAAACTGCTTCTGTAAAGCATCTTTTTGAGCTTATGAAATAAGCTCAAAACAGTTAATGGACATCATAAGCTACTTTTATAAGTCACTGTGTTGTCAAAAAGTAGCTGTAGCGTAGCAGAATTTTAACAAATCACTATTGTTCCACTATATGCTATTTAGTACAAAGTGTTGTCATATAGAAGATATAGCACTGCAATGAAACGGAATTGGAATAAACCGCTGTTTTCCGCGATCCACAATTGACAACACTCCAAAGACTTGCACAAGTACTTATGTCATAAGACAGGCCTAACTAACTTCTTTCAAATGCCCCTAATATGCTCTATCTTTTATTTTATTTTATTTTCTGTTGTTTTTCTTTTGGAAGTTTGAGTATTATTTATTATATTCAAGTTCTGACTTGTTAAGATGATTCTGTTATAACAGATTGGTCCTGCACAAATAGAGGCATTATACCAGTATGGCAAATTTCAGTTTGAATGTGGAAACTACTCTGGTGCTGCTGACTATCTTTATCAGTACAGAGCATTATGCACAAATAGTGAAAGGAGTTTGAGTGCATTATGGGGAAAGCTGGCAGCTGAAGTATTGATGCAAAACTGGGATATTGCTCTTGAAGAGCTCAATCGCTTGAAGGAAATGATTGACTCAAAGGTTGTTTATCTATTCAGTTACACTACTTTTCCTCATAATGCTGCTGATATCAATATAAAGTTACTATTGGTGAACTTTGTTGCAGAATTTTTCATCACCTATGAATCAGGTGCAAAGCAGAATATGGTTAATGCATTGGAGTCTGTTCATCTTTTTCAACCATGACAATGGAAGAACTCTGATAATTGATCTGTTTAACCAGGACAAGTATGCATTGTCGACCCATCTTCTCTTTTCCTTGCCCTTCGTTCGTTTTAAATCAGAACACAAATATTCCTATATTTTGTTTTTTGTTGTTAATCGGCATAATACTACTTTGGCAATTGTTTCCTCCCTCTAGGTTTTGTATTTTAAATGTTGCTTTGTCTAATAACATGTGATATCATTTCTAGGTATCTTAACGCAATCCAAACTGGCGCTCCGCACCTTTTGCGATACTTGGCCACAGCATTTATTGTCAACAAGCGCAAGAGGCCTCAATTCAAAGATTTTCTAAAAGTTATTCAACAAGAACAGCATTCATTTAAGGACCCCATCACCGAGTTTTTGGCTTGTGTTTATGTGAACTATGACTTTGATGGTGCACAAAAGAAGATGAGGGAGTGTGAAGAAGTAAGTGTCCTTTCTGTTGTCTAGCTAATATATATGTTGATTATAATAATATGCTTACTATTTGTAAAAATTCATGCAGGTAATTCTCAATGATCCCTTCCTTGGTAAACGAGTGGAAGAAAGCAACTTCTCAACCGTACCATTAAGGGATGAGTTCCTTGAAAATGCTAGGCTTTTTATTTTTGAGACATACTGCAGGATACACGAACGCATTGACATGGGAGTACTTGCTGAGAAGCTAAATTTGAATTACGAGGAGGCTGAGAGATGGATTGTGAATCTCATCCGTGGGTCAAAGCTTGATGCCAAAATTGACTCTCAAACTGGAACGGTTATCATGGAACATAATCATCCAAATGTGTAAGTTGGCGTTAATAACCAACCACTATTGCTACTGTTTTGTTTTTTCCCTTCAGATCTAAGACCCTTAATCTTTGAAATGTTTCATGTTCAGGTATGAGCAGCTGATAGAGCATACCAAAGCCCTTAACAGTCGTACTTACAAGTTGGTCACTCAAATTCTGGAACATGCACAACCTCCAGCAGCTCATTAAATTGCCTAGGTAGATGTGATGATTGAAGATAATCCAGCAGGCACAAAAAGAGGAATGAATCAATAATCGAGAGCTAGCAAAGGATCCCAAATTTTATTTTGTGAGGAGGGGCACACGAGAGAGGAGGCAACATAAAAGGATACCAATGAATAATTGGTGTGGAATATTTTGGTGAAAACCATCTCTGTTCTCCTTGCAAACTTTATGTACTTCGCTGGGTGTACTTGTTGCTTACATTCCTGTATTTGCAATTTTCATGACATGAAAAGGCTTGCAGCCATAAGAATGTCCTAAAATTTTGTAATAGATTCTTAAATTGTACAATCTCTTTTGACATTTGAGTGACAGGATTTTTGAATCATTTGAGTACCTTGTTGCATTAACTCTGGCCTTTATGCCGGTGCTTTCATTACCTATCTGTTACGATGGCAGATAACTCTTATATGAAAGGATTGGAATTAGCGGTCAACGACATCATCGCCAACTTGAAGATTATGGATGAATATGCTAGTAGTGACAGTGACTATTTGCAAGCTCATAAGATGTCCTGTCTCTTACAAAGAGGGTTAGATCTGAGTCTGATGGGATCAATGCAGTTGGTCACGACCTTTCAGATGGTTTAACTCATCGCAATCTTCCGGTAGTAGCCAACCCTTTCAAGTCAGAAACATCAAATTTGACTTTCAACGTTTTGATGGTACCAATATGTTGAAGTAGATCTTCAAATTAGAGTAATTTTTGCATATTACGCAACACCGAATGCCCACCATTTCACCATTGTCATGGTGCACAATGAGAAGGATGCGGTGTCATGGTTTCAAATGATGCAGAGAGATAGATAATTCTTAATTGGTTACAACCAGAAATATAAATCAGTTACGCACACTCAAAATATTTTAACAAAAAGAAAATATTGGTTATTTTCTTCGTATCTTTTTATATTTGTGTATGAGTGTGCCTAAATGATACTCCCTCTGTTCCAAATTGTATGTCGCTTTAGGGAAAAAAATTTGTCTCAAATTATATGTCGTTTTACAATACCAATGCAACTTTAATGTTACTTTTTCTATTATAACCTTAACTATTGATTACTATTTCTTCTTTCATTTATCTTTCCCATATTATTTATTAAGGACAATTTTGTAAAACAACTCATAATATCTTTTTTCCACGCAATATTAATTGTATTTCTTAAAATCTATGAAATGTCCAAAACGTCATACAATTTGGAATGGAGGGAGTATAGATTTCGGTTTGTGGTCACACAAGTCTTGCTTGATGAGCGAAACAACTTGCTTTAGAACTGGAATTCTGCTCTTTACCCAAACAGTTTTGCTTATTCCCAAAGTAAATTCACTTTTTACCTTTACATGACTTAACCTACGCTAGTACAAAATGTTACGTGACTTAAGTCACGCTAGTGTTAGCTAAACCAAAAAGTAGCGTGAGTTAAGTCACACTAGTTTTAACACTAGCGTGAGTTAAGTCACGCTGGTTCTGTGCACGAACAAGAACAGACAGGCAGTAGCTACTGCCCTATTCCCTGCTTATCTTCGTTCCTTCATTCGATCATACATAAGAACAACCATTCATTCATTCAACCAAAACTCATAATTTAGAACACATGCAATCATTCATTCATAATTTAGATACGCAATATTAACGAAAAATAACATAAATGTCATAAATAAGCGCAACCGTCAAATGTAAATATAATACAACCAAAATGTCAAGAAAATACTACAAATATCCAAAAAGTCATAAAAACAAGGCATAAAATAAGACATTATTGCTGCTCCTGTGGACTATGACTCCTAGACCTCCTCCTCGGAACCTGCTGATGGTCAAACACGCTATAATCGGTCTGGAGGCCCTTTAAAATGCTGAAGAAGAGTGGATTTGAAACCACCTCTGAAATCTGCATTGCATGCTCCACTCTGCCTCTGATGCTGCTGATGACCTGCAATGGATCAGGAGGATGTCTGACCCACTCCTGGTCAACAAGAATATCCTGGTAGACAGGCCTCGACATGACATTGTCAAGCTCTGGAGCAGAGTTGACAATGAGAGGATGGGATACACGGTAGAACCACCTAATGTACCTATCTGAATGCTTCCAAGGCTCGTCGTCCGGGACCTGGTGACCCCTCTGCTGTTGGGAAACGACATGCAGAGCAAACTCCAAGAAGGCAGCAGCCACATCTGCTTGGGCAAGAGGCATAACCGTAGTAGGAGGTTGGGGAACCCTCTGAACATGTCCGTACTACCTCATAACTTGCTCCGAAAAGTGACGCACCATTCTTTGTTTGCCGGCCATGATCCATCCAGAGTACCAACACACGTCCTGAAAAGGCGTCACGTCTCGTCGGTGCTCGTACAGCCTCCAGGTGACACGACAATGCTCCATCGAATCCAAAAAGCCTCTGAAGTGCTCAGCATCAGCAAACCCCCTTTTAGGTTTCCATCTACCCACGAACGGGTTATGCCGTTCCTAATCATCATATTTCTTCCTCGGAACGACATGTCTGATGTGAGCTATAACCCATCCCTGCAAACACAAAAAGATAGATTTATATCTGCACACAAGTATCATACAAAAAACTATACATTTACGATTAACTTAAAAAAAATAAGAAAACAATATATTACCACAAGCAAGGTCATGTAACCACCAACGGAGCCAACATGTTCGCTGGAGGTAAGATTCAGCTACTCATACAAGAAAGCAAGTCCCATCGCAACCCATGACCACGTGCCTATGTTAGGTAAATCCCGAATCGCAACCATCCAAAGCAGACTAATGGTTTTGCTGTTCTTGCCGGCAAAAAGGGTGTAGCCAAGTAAGAGCAACAAAAACGACTTCACACAGGCGGGCCTAATACGACTTAGCTCCTCCTCCTCCTCCTCTGATAAATCCTCCCCCAGCAAATGGTACACCTATTCAACAGGCGCTCATAACGCTCTTTCAGGACCGTGTAAGTGACACATGCACCAAAATCACTCACCTGCCCAACCGCTTCCTCCACCGGAAACAATAGGTGAGTCACCAACAGATCTACAACATGGTTATGATCTAACTCATCCTCCTGAATGAGCCGTCCAGCGACGGAGATGCCTAGAAGACAAGCTACATCATCCAGTGTGACGGTCATCTCCCCCAACAGGCAGATGGAAGTTGTTGGTCTCCTGATGCCATCTCTCGGCCATAGCACAAACTAACCCGTGGTTGATGATATCGTACCCAGTCAGAAGGAGGGGCCTAAGACCGGATGCATCCACTGGGTTCCAGAACCAAGGATTATCTTCTTCCGGAAACGGAAGGGACAAAGCAGAAAGCCTAAGTTTCCTCCCGTGCGAGACATCAGTCAACTTACGATCCGCTTGCAACTGAAATACAAAAAAACAAATTAAATTAGTAAAATAAACATGACATATTCTACGTAAAATATAAATCAATTATACTTAAATACGTAAAATAAGCATGACAT
>Ga0315914_1005470_pt1 | contig 18443 bp, 8 predicted proteins | sample MpolenodulesMG_FD_203920 | JGI IMG/M metagenome (GOLD analysis project Ga0315914, IMG submission 203920) | Medicago polymorpha root nodule microbial communities from Los Angeles, California, United States - elongated nodules | ecosystem: Host-associated > Plants > Roots > Nodule | place: USA...
TGTTGAGGTCCAATCGACAATTTTTCGAAGCCAAAATTGTCAAAATACCTCAAAATCATTATTTTTAATGAATCTTCTCAAATTTAGAAAATATTAAAATATGAATATTTTAAGAAGGAAAAAGTCAACAAATCCAATATCAAGGGTTGGAAATTAAAAACGTTACACTAAAATCAGATTTTTTTTAACCAAGCTTGTGTGCGGAAATATTATAATTTAATTTGTCAAGCAATATAGGGTCTAAAAATTCACCGTGAATAAGTGAGTTGTTCATGGTTTGAAACTCAACTTCTGCAAATATTATGCAGTGTCTCTATCAACTGAACTAAACTCATGGTAATGTGTACATAAATAATTTAATTTGCTATTTTATTTACCCAACTTTGTATATACAGACTCCAAAGGATCGTTCATATCCAGCTAAGGAGCAATAAAAGGTAGTTTAAGTTAAACAAACTCTGAATTTAACGGTTAACAAAGACTATTATACAATCATATCTGCAACAACAGAAAATATGAAATTGTTGTCTTTTGTGTAAAGTTTTTGGCTAAAGTGTACAAATGAATAAATTAACTGAATGCATGCATGTGAGTGAAGTGACGAGTTACTCTCAAAGAAACTTTTTCCTATATCAACCTTGAGTTACTTTATTTCACTTTTAGTAGTACTCAATGTAATGCATGTCCGTAACAATTTCTACGTACCTAACAAAACAACGTTACTGCAAAAAATAAATAAGGTCTGTCCAAAGAAAAACGTGGAATGAATGGCTAGGCTTGAACGTGCAAAACCAGCTTAGTCAGAGGGAATAGTAAGAACTATCCTGGACCACTGGCAGCTATATTATATATGTGAATGTGAACCATATATATGAATTTTATTTGTTTATGTGATTGAGGATCTTGTTTTTTAGTTTGTTGGACCACAAAAATTGACTCACACATGACTTGTAACAAATCCAAATTTATGTTTCCCCTTCAGAAACGTTGCATATGCTAGTGTTTCATCGATTTCATGTATGGTATTTTATGGTATGCACTAGTATTCATACTTCTTTATTTTTCTTTTCCATTTTTGTTGCCCTAGTAAATACGAAACCATTATTATAAATTATTGTGGGTTTTGTTAACGAGTGTCAGGAGCACCCTTTAAGGATTTTAAAAGAAGAAATTAGTTTATCAAAAAGTCAAATATTTTGATTTTCAATGCATTGATTACACATATTTTCATAAAAAGTTACAACTTAAAAGTCTTAAAGAGTGCGGGGACACTGATTAACATTTCTCTATTAATTATAGCTAGTCCGTCACCAAAACTTACACTTTCGATGAAAATGTTCCAGTTGATAAGGAGTTGGTTGAATCATATTCCATAAGGATACGTTCCATTCTTGGAGACAGTGTAAGAACATTGTTGGTGGATAATATGTAATCACATCTCTGCCATGCTTTTTAAACCTTTAAGCCTATCATGCCTTGATGAACCCCATTGAAATTCAACTCATACAAACTTCTCACCACAAAAAATAAAAAATATAAAAAATAAAACATAATTTTTTGAATAATCGGGTATATTTTCATGTTTAACTACTCTAATAATATATATTTAACTTCTACTTCAAAATTAAAAGTTAGTACTTAATACAAACATGAAAGTAAAAAATTATCACTTTAAATGATCGATTCTATTTGTCTTATTTCGACACTTTTGATCTCTATAACTAGTAGATCGGAAACTTTATTAGCAATACAAATTATCAATACAAGACTCAAAAATAAAATAGATGATGAGTTTATTCCGAATAGCTTAACTATTGACATCGAAAAAGACACTACTTGCCAATTTGATATAAATTCAATTATGGCTGAATTTGATTTCTTAAAACGTCATGAAACTCAACTTTTCTTAATTGACATTATTAATTTTATTTAATTTTATGAATATGTTTTATTTTTTCTTTATATTTTGCCCGTTGTAGAAAAAAATTCAAACTTCGCCACGGTATGTATGCATACTTTTTCTAAAGAATTCATCCGTATACACTATTTATCTAAACAATTATTGCAATATTCACCAATTTAATAAAAGCTTATGATTAACTTTAATCACAACTATCTTAAAAGTCATACATAAGATGATTTGTGATTATATAGCAATATAATCAAAGTCTACACTCCTTTGTAGACATTCCAAGATAACGCAAGCAAAGTCGTACATTCAATTTTGTAGATATTATATTTAACTGCATTTTAATTAAGCGACTCTATGAATCCAACTCAATTTCTTTTTTGAATGAGAATCATGTTACCAACTCTTCTAACATCGTTATCAAAAAAAAATCATTCAATTGTCCAACAAAAGTTTTAAAAAAAATATTGTCCTACAAATTGAATTTAGCAGAAATTGACAAAGACCATAATTAGAGTTGTTAGCATTGTGAGAGATGGGGTTCCATAGTCTTAGTCCCACTCTGTACCAGGAAAAAAGCATATACTAGAAGAGGACAACGTGTGGTGTAGGCACCAATTGTTTTGTAGTTTGTAACATAAATGAATTTACCAAAGGCTCACAATAGCCCCCACTTGAATGATCAATGATCAAACCTTGCTGGATTTCGTACCAACCAACACCTTAATCTGTTGATGTTTCATGATGCCATATTGTCATGCCTTTAACAAATAAAAACAATAAAACCAACATATATACCTAAATCATCTCTAATCCAGTACCTAATCGGACCCATTTTAATTTTATTCTGTGCTGTTTTTTTATGTAATAATATATAAAGCAACTTATGTTTTTTTTTTAGAGATAAAGAAAAAAAAGACTTATGTTGTTCTGTTAATTATTGCCGTAAGACTTTAAAGAACAGGAATCAAAATAAAAATCAGGTCCACCAACCTTAATAATTTTATATATCCTATAAGCATACCCTCATCATTTTTTATTCAATTATAAAATTATTATAAACTGTATGGCAATATTTACCTCAAAAAACATACGTATCAAAGGAAGATCTTATGATCCTCCAGATGGATAGAAAGAATATGGCTCAATAAGTAGTAGACTGCTAAAATAAAATGATATGTGATGTGAGGATCCATTTAGCCTAATAACGGAAGGTTAACAAAAAAAAAAGTGCTATATCCCCTGAAAATAAGTGTTATATTTCGTCACACTTTAAAAAATATATATATTCATTCGTTTAAATTGATATAGTACATCGATATAATGTAAATTCGCTAAAAACAAAAGGGAATGATGAGTCTGAGAACAAACTCACATCATCCATGTTAATAACATAAAATATACAAATATGATTATATTCAAATCTTCGGAATAGTCATGACTCCAGATCTGCAACGTTAACGCCACCAAAGTCATTGAATGAATCTGCATTGGATCGAAGTTGATCTGACAAACTGAATGAAACAAACATCTGAACAAAATGGGAAAGACAAACAACACCGCCCAAAGACGGTAAACAAACCAACGTCACACTAAGACGACAAAATCACAAAAGAAAAAACTAAATAGATGTGAAAATCATTTATTTAAAAAAAGAGAGAGAATGAGATAAACGATTTGGAGTCAAAAATTGACCCTAAACCACTCATATTCGATAGATGAAGGAGAAAAAACTAGGTTGTAGACGGCTCAAAAGAGAGACCTGCGATTTTTTTAATACAAGTTGTTTAAGTGTATAATTAAAATAATAAAAATGACTGTCTAAAATCATATAATCCTTTTATATATAATATGGATTGTTATTTTACGTGATTGTACATATAATATCAACTATTAATTGATGAATAAATGGGCCGGTCTCATAAATCTAGAGGCCTAGAGCGAAATTTGAAATGAAGCATTTTAAAAACTAACAACAAGATACCTTTTTATACCTAATTAATATAAAACAACATAAAAATAAATATTGAATATGTTCGCAAGATTGATTACTTTTTAGTAAATTAATAAGTACCAAAATTAATGAGTAAAATTTATAGTATCTGATCGATCTAAAATTATTATTAAATTAACTGGTTAAATTAAAATAATAAATTTGAGGTCTAAAATAATGGGAGGCTCAAGGTGGCTGCCACACTTTCCTCCTCTTGGGTCGGCCTTGACGAATGTGGTGCAATCTGAGTGATATGAACTCCGTCTTATAAGCTCAAAAGATGATTTTTCTTAAGATGATTTGTTAATACTATTAGTTTATTCATATTCTTAGACAAACTTGTAATAGTTTCTCATTTTCCCATTTCGACTAAAAATTATTAATTTATATTTTCTTGGTCAAACTAATAGTTAGTTTTTTTTTAGGGAAAAAAAATAACTATTAGTTTGACTAGTTAGTTTTTTAAACTTATCCTGACCCACTAAATATGAAAAATATCTAGATGTATTTACAAAACTTGAGTCATCAAAGGAGCTTAAATTTTGAATCGTCTGATCAAGATTGATGACATCAATTTTCTAGATTACGTGAATGTACAAAACCCAAGTCATCAAAGAAGCTAAAAATTTGAATCGTATGATCAAGATTTGATGACGTCGATTTCTAGATTAGGTGAATGTAGACAATCCCTAACTTCATCAAACGTGATACACAAAAAAACAGAGGGCAGACATGTAAAAACACAAGAAAACCTTCCCAATCCCAAAACCCCTCACAAGATGCCAACAAAAGAGCAACTGGTTTTCCAAATATCAACATTCTTAGCTGTGTTCTAAACAGTGGGCCATGCACGTGTTTTGCCCTTCACTTCACATCATCATCATCACTCACTCTCTTTATAACCAAACCTTCTCATCCCATTTTCTCATCACCATTCACTTTCTCTCTTCACTTTTCTTTGAGACATTCATCAAACACTTTAACCAAAATGGCCAAACTTGGAAAATTAACAAAGCTTAAGTCAGCTATCAAAAGATGGCCTTCATTAACCAAACTCAGCCGCAACAATAGCTCTATCTCTTCCTCCTCCAAGCAACAAGAACAAGAACAAGAACTTCATGCTGTCTATGTCGGAAAGTCGCGGCGACAATACCTCGTGAACTCCGATGTCATTCAACACCCTGTGTTTCAGGAGCTGGTGGATAGATCTTCTTGTGATGATGGTGTTGTAGTTGTTACTTGTGAGGTTGTTTTGTTTGAACATTTGTTGTGGATGCTTGAGAGTGTTGAAGGTGAGACACAATTGGGGTCCATGGCTGAGCTGGTTGAGTTCTACAATTGTGGTGCATGTTAGATCATCAAATTGATGATGTTTTGCTGACAAAGCTAGATAGCTATAGTAACTGACTTCAATTGTTTTTTGCTTTCTCATGGGTGGATTGGTCAATTGAGAATTTGAGATTGATTAAATGTATTTAATTGTAGCACCAGATTGTCATATATATTATTATCAATATTAATGTGAACATTATATTGTTTGAGTAATTTTGTGCTATGACTGAATTATGTATATGCTGTTTATTATTCTTTAATTATTATTAAAGGAGGGTTTAATAATGATGTAGCGTATATTTATATATAAAATAAACTTGACTTTGCATATATATATATATATATATATAATGTTATAGGCTTAACTGGATGGGTTGGTCTCCTAAGATTCATTTTGGTCCAAACAAGTAACAATTCTTAAGTTTTAGTCTCTCAACTGTAAATTGGTCTACTCCGTTAGTTTTTTATGTTTAATTATTTTGATATGATTTTAACTATTTGATTGATGGTACATTGTATTTGACAATTAATAATTAGCACCAAATTTTTTCACTTTTCATCATCTTCCTTCTTCTTTCTCATGATCTTCATCATCTTAAAATCACATTCACTATATCATTCATAACCAAAATACCATCAAAACATAAAAATAAAAAAAAATCCATAAACTTGAGCACCAAAAAAGATCAAATACCAGAAACTTCAAATCATTAATCCTTTTCTTTAATCTTCAAAAGGCTCAACTTTTTCCTCTCTCCAATCATCCAAACACAAATTTACAAACACTCCAATAAAAAATGTAAAAAAAAATTTGATTAATCCTAAGTGCTTAATTAGTGAGACAACAAATCTTAGAAAATGGTGGAAAGGGGAAATAAAGGAACGGTGGATTCAACAAATGCTAGGCAATGTTCAACCGTACTTTCGATTTGATCTCACGTGTATTGCATGTTAGCCTTGTTATGAATGAAATGGATTAAGTTTGATTTTGAAAAGAAATAAAAAAGTATTCACAAGTGAGTTATACTCTTTCCTATCCTTTTTACATATTTGTTTTAGAAAAATATTGTGCATATATTTATGTGTCGTTTTCAAAATTCAATATAATATCATCTAGCTTTTATCAATAATGTCCTTATGTTTCAAAAATAAGAATTAATGTCCTTGACTTTTATTATAGAGAGAAACGAAGAAATATATAAATGTATTCACAAAAGAGTTATACTCACTCTTTCCAATTCTTTTTACATATTTTTGAAACTACGTAAAATAATTTTTATTTTTTAAGACAAAAATTAAAATGCGATATATTTTTAGACACGAAAAATATTTTAACCCAAGATTGTTGAGAAAATTAATGTTTTTAAACAAGTGTTGGTTGCTTGTGGATAAAGATAAGTTCGTTTGCCAAACAAGTTGATTTAGCTTATTAATGACGAGGATACATCCTACAATCAACAAAAATAGAGAAGACCATATATCAGAAAATATCCATTAGCAAGTTGTATCCATTGCATAATCGATTATCGATTAAGTTGCACTTGAGCGATTAGATTCTAGGTGTAATCGAGTAGCTAAAAACAAATTAAACTAAATAAAATAGAGCATTTTGTCAACAAAAAAAAAATAGAGCATATTATATAGGAGAAACTTTTATCAATATCATATATTAACACATTCTAGAAGAATGGTCATCAAATCAAATGGAAGCATTTATTACAATCGTATCAAATATCTAACTAATCCAAAACGGATTTGTTGGAAAGGAAGATTTTTATTTGAAGTATTAGATGCATCATGTGTGCATGACTTGTCTTTCACATATAAAAACTCAGGCAGTGGCAGGCATGAGATCTTTTATGAGTCCGGAGTTACAGTAAACATTGGCAAGAAATCTTCTATGAGTCCAGGGTTAGAGGAAATATTGAAGAATACATCGTGTGCTTCAAAGTTAGAGGAAAAACACCATCCATGTTCGATATCAGGATTAGGATAACGAGCACAAAAGCTCCCACTTCCCTTCTTCGTGCAATCAGTATGAGACTGGCATAAGTTAGGATGTTCCTCGACCATCTTCATAACATCCGGAGATGATGGACATCTACAATAACCTCCAAATATTTCATTAGGGATGCAACGACAATCGCTAGAATGACATGGTGGCATCTCAAATGGCGAACAAGCACCCGAACAATCTGCTGCTCCTACCTTCTTCATCGGAACCAATGCTGTAAATGACACATAGACAATTAGAGCCACAAAAAACACATACAATTACTTGAAACAATAACATAGTGATAAACTTTAGAGAATTAGAGAAGGATTTCATATGTAAGTAGTATTAGCGACAGAAATCAGTGACATAAAAAACGAAACCCTCTCGAATTTCCTCATCGCAAAATTTAGTGATGTAATTAGAGAGGAATTTTATGTTTTTCCTCTCTGAATTTCCCTAGCTAAATTTTGTACTTTTAGTAGTGGATATGACCGTGTGTACTGGACTACTGGTGAGAAATATGGTTAAAATACATACATAATGCAGCAAGCAAGAAAACAACCAAGTGAGCAAGTCTAATATAAGCCATTTCTTATCGAAAGTACAATTTGTTGTTAGTTTTGTGTTGCATTAGTTCATTCTTGCATGCAATAATTTATAGATGCCTCCTGATACTGGACATAGCAATGCTCCCTTAATGTTTAATACTCTGAATTGAAGATATGCATGTTCCACCAATCACCATACTATATACATGTTTCACCGATCAACATATTATATACATGTTCTACCAAACAAATGTGTGTTGAGCAATTTATGGATCATTCTTTTCTAGACCTTTTAGTAACATTCAATGGTTACAACTTTTTAAAATGTTCCAAGATTATTATGTTTGATGGTTCAGTTTAGTGGTGGAAACACGGCCCAACCCGCCTTGTTTTGGTCCCCGTTGTGATTAACTCGTTAAAAGTGGGGTAGGGCAGGCCAACTTAAATAAATGAGTTGGAATATCATCTTACTTCACTCTAATTCGACGGGTTGGTCCGACCAAAAAAATATTTTTATCATTCACGTGTCGTGAAAAGAAGAATAACACCAACAGCCAACCATCATGAATTTTATAAAGAAATGACATCGACAACAGAAATATACATTTGCACTCGCCGTCAAATAACAAAACCAAATATTATTATTATTTTAAAATCGGAAAAGGGGAATTTAATTTTAGTAATCCAAGTGGAATTAATGGTCATTTTACAACTGGTCCAGAGAATATTTTAACTTAATACATCAAGATTATAAGGTTAAAACTTTTACCACTAAATTAGAAATGTGAACTAAATATGATATGATTTTGTTAATGCCCCAATCAATACTTACATATAATATTTTGAAAATAAATTAGTTCTTCAACAATAACCTCAAAATAGAATAAGTTTAATTAAATCAACGTAATCTCAAAATGGTATAAATGTTTTTTAACAAACAAAACAAATTCAATTCTCTAGCAAAATAAATTTAGAAAAAATATTGATTTTAAACAAACTTGAGAGCCAAGTCGCCTCACCCCATCACCACTTTTTTCTCGGCACTCGTTAGATAAATGCAAATGAGTGTTTCTGAGACACTCTTCAAGGATCTTATGGTAAGTTCTTAAGAAAAATTGTATATTTAATGCATTTGAAATTAAAGTATTTAACTTTTTTAAGGAATAACTTTTTAATGAAAAATAACATCTATATTGATTTATTAGTGCGTGTTCATAAACCTTAAAACAAAAATTTAAAAGGAACGAGAAGTATTTGAAAGAAAAAATTAATTTGTTATGCCCAAGATTATTTTGAGAATTAATGTGGTATTTTTTTGAAGGGAGAATGAATATGGTATTACCGTGATGATCTTATGACTAAGTAATGTGGAGTAGCCTAGTGACTGGGGCTCATACATATTAAATGCGGAGAAGTGGGGTGTCCGGGGTTCGAACCCCGGCCCTACATATATTATGCAATGTTTCTACCATCCGAGTTAAGCTCACAAGGACAAACAAGTTGCTTCTCTATGACATATTAAATGAGAAATGACATCTTTATACTGGGTATTCATCGTGGCGGATACAGACAAACTACAAGTGGTGAAAAAAAAGCATAAAATATTTTATTTCTTTTATTGTTGTTTTAAACAAGGCCAAGACCCAATTCTCGTGAATCATTTTAGATCTCTTACCCTTCTAAAGCATAAACTGAATTGAGTGTTAGAGTGTTTTTTTCTACTACATCCCCCGTCAAACAACTCAACTTTTATTGATTCCGACAAAAACCTTCATTGACAAAGCAATTCCTTCCATCGATTTATCCTCACTATGAGATATCATATCTTATCCAACAAATCTATGTTCACAATTAGAACAATTCTATTTGAATTATCTCTCTTACTTTTTATGAAACAAAAATGCTATTGCAACAAAAATTATAGACACAAATACGACACTTGGATACTTTCATCGTATTTATACACAATGAACGATACTTTTTTGTCAATTTTTTTAAAATGTTTTTTTAAATATTATTATTATAGAGGATAATTTTTATAATACAAAAGTTGTGTCATTAACTAATTTCACTACTCCATAACCGTAAAAATGTACAATGTTAACTACGTTTGTGTCATTTATGTACTATCATTTTTTGAAATTAAGCAAACTAATTGGTTAAAGCTTTGCATTTTTGTGATGAACGAAATAGTCAAAGTGGTTAAATTATTAATAGTATTATACTATTTTTTTTTTATATTATAAATGGGTTGTTTCCTCAAATATGTTTTTACAACAATAAATGTACATATAGTATGATATGTTTGGAGACAAACAAACAAGGTTGCTGATAATATTGTTAGAGCATCTTTATTTTACCTAGTCTCCACATTTTTCATGATGTACCAACTACTTTGTATCAAATGATTTCAAATGAGATGATTAATTTTGCTTTTGTTAAAAAAATGTAGTAATTCCCTTAAAAATATTTTTTGACATTTTTTTATTAATATAGTCGTAATTTCAATTTTAAAAATTTATCGTTTTCTTACTCGTACCAAATACCACATCCGATATTATGCATCATTTGTAACTACAAAGACCCATCGAACATTTATTATAATCTTGTTGGATATATATCTAAAAAATACAACAGATTTTTTGGAAATGAAGATTATAAATTTATTCAAGTTATTATTAATTTATTCAAGCTATGAGATGTATCATGTCTTCCATGTATGCTTTTTTTTCTCACATATTAATAAAATAAGCTCCTGCAGGTACCAGGCCTCATCTTTAAGTCTCTAATAAATTGAGGGTTAGAGGAAATCTTGAAGAATACTTCTTGTGCTCTACTGCTTGAGGAAAAACACCATCCATATTCGATATCAGGATTAGGATAACGAGCACAAAAGCTACCACTTCCTTTCTTTGTGCAGTCAGCATGAGATTGGCATAAGTTAGAATTTTCCTCAACCATCTTTGTAATAGTTGGAGACGACGGATCTACACAGTTTCCTCCAATTAGTACAACAGGAATGCAACGGCAGCTGCTTGAAGGACATGGTGGCATCTCAAACGGCGAACAAATACCCGAACAATCTTCAGCTCCCTTCATCATCGGAAATATTGCTGTAAATGACAAAGAGAATTAGAGATGGAACAAAACACATACTATTACTAGAAACAGTAAAATTAGTGATAAATTATAGGGAAAGAGGGATCAAAAAAGGATTTCATAAGTCATCCTAATTTCATTTTCATTAATTTTTGGGAGAGTTAAAGAAGGATTTCATATGTAAGTAATAATTGAGAGGTGATTGTGATTAATTTCTCATGAGTTCTGAAATATAGATAGATATGAACCGTATGTGTTAGTGAGAAATAAAGTTAAAATACATACGAAATGTGGCAAACAAGAAGACAACCAAATGAGCTAGCCTAAGATAAGCCATATGTTTATCGAAAGAAAAACCAACTAATACTTTTTGTGCTAATTGCTTAGCTTTGTGTTGCATCAGTTCAATCTTGCATGAAATAATTTATAGAGATCTCTTCAAGATATGCATATTTGATATTTCGAACAATCACCATACTATATACATGTTTTATCAATCAACATAGTACATACGTATTAGTAGATCAGTTTTAAAAAATTCATTAATGGTGCATGAATCAACTACTTATTTATAAGCCATGTAATGTAAGCCACGTTGGAAAAATATGTTCACTTCAGCACTAAACTCTTGATGAGGGACTAAATTATTATTTTTCAAATTATAAGGGTATATTTTTGAATAGGGATGTCAATGGATATCCATGGATGCGGATAGATTGATATTCGTATCCGCTCCGTTGGTTAAATATGAAATCCGTATCCAATCCATATTCGCGCGGATATCCGTTTAGCGAGTGATCCACGGATTTTGAGGTATCCGCGGGTTTATACATATATCCATGGATAAGATTTAAAAAATCAATAAAAAAGTTTGTTAATTTTTTTAAGATGAAATTTAAAAACAAAAGTTCATCACATGCATTATCTTTTCTTTTTAGCAAAACATAATATTTATATATTACAATAACAATAAAGATCATTGACTCAACAAAAACATAAATAAAGTTCCTTACATTTAATAAAAATAAAGTTCTTTGATTTAAAAAAGTATAAACAAAGCATCATATTCAACAAAAACAAAGCTTCTTGCTTCAACAATTTCGACCAATTTCACTTCTTTTTAAAGGAGCGTAATACAGATTTGAACACTCGAGTAATAACTAATAACACTCACAACACTGAGGTTTTTTGCTTAGGGAGTTGAATGGTATTAAAGTTATGGGTCTTGTTAACGAGTACCCCAGGGCACTCTTTAAGGATTCCAAAAGAAGAAATTATTTTATAAAAAAGCCAAATATTTCGATTTCCGATGTATTGATTACACATATTTTCATGATAAGTTACCCTTTAAAAGCCTTAACTAGTGTCCTCGGAGCACTAGTTAACATTTCCCTAAAGTTATTTGTGTAATTTATTCTATTTAATAGCAGGTATGGATATTCGCGGGTACAGATACCATTAAATCCGCATTTGTATCCATTAATTAGCGGATAGTTAAAATATCCGTTTATTTTATCCATGGATATCCATTAAGATATCCGCTCCATGTCCATGGCGGATTTTATCTGCAGATATTCGCAGGGAGGGATTTTTTTTCCATCCCTAAATTTGAGAAACATTTGTTTAGACATATTAAAATCAAAGTGACTTTATTGTCAAAAAAAGTCTAAGTGACTCCTAAAAGCTAATTTTAGTAATATAATTTTTTTAGATTTTAGTAATATTTGTTATATAAGATTAATCTAACATTTATTAAAATGTTCTAAAGCTCTTACTTGAAGGATAAGAAAGTCATCTTCTCTTTCTTGAACGATCGTATCTGGAAAAAATATCGCTCTTGGAGTGCTCGTTCTCTCTCCCGAGCTGGAAAGGAAGTTTTGATCAAATTTGAAGCTCAAGTAATTCCATCGTACTGCATGGGTGCATTCGTTCTCCCTACCTCTCTTTGTGAGGAAATCGAACGAATCATGAATTCTTTCTACATGGGGTTCTAATAAGAATGGTCACCGTGAAATTAACTAGATGTGGTGGGATAAACTAACTCTTCCCAAAAATCATGGAGGCCTAGGCTTTCGTAATATGGAAGCTTTCAACTTATCTATGTTAGGTAAGCAAAGTTGGAAACTCTTGTCTGACTCTTCTTCACTTCTTACTCGTGTTCTCAAAGCCAAATACTACTCTTGAAGGGATTTCTTGGAGGCCCCTCTTGGTCATAATCCAAGCTATACTTGGAGAAGTCTTTGGAGTACCCAACACTTTCTTACACTGGGTCATAGACGGAAGATTGGTGATGGTATCAAAATTAATGTGTGGAACATGCCTTGGGTGCGCAACCTCCTATCCTTCAAACCGTCAACTACCCTTCTGCCCTCTTATGAGGACCTAACAGTTAGTCATTTGATGAATCTGGGATTCCTATCATGGGACCATACTATTGTGCAATCGATTTTCACTCACACGGATGCTAACTCCATCCTTGCCACACCTTTATACTCTCGGCCTGCAGATGACTCCCGTGTATGGAGGGCGACAACTAATGGTTCCTATACGGTTAAATCTGCATATAGAATTTACATTGATCTCATCCATGCTTCTGAGCCTCCGAATAGTTCTCATTGGAAGCTCCTTTGGAATCTCAAAGTGCCACCTCGAGTCTGTGCTTTTATATGGCGAACAACACATCAATGCTTGCCAATAAGGGTCAACCTTTTCACTTGTGGCATTCCGTGCATAGAATCATGTGTCTCTTATGATCTCTTGGCAGAATCTCATATGCACATCTTCTTGGTTTGCTCCAAAGCCATTGAATGTTGGGACCGACTAGGAATTGGATACATTATTTGTGAGTTGCTCACTAGGGCAAGTAATTTCTCGGCTATGATGTTTTAGTTATTCACCAGGTTGAAGGAACAAGACAGGCTCTTAGCTGCCATGACTCTCTATAGCCTGTGGAAGAGTCGTAATGCGAAGTTTTGGGAAGCTACAAACACTACAACACCCTTCATTGTTACATGAGCTCATGATGTGCTACACGAATGGAGCTGCATGCAAAGAGCTAGGCATTTGTTGCCCGCTCCAAGACAAACACCTAATTTGGACTAAACCGTCGTTAGGAAACATCAAATGCAATGTCAATGCTGCCATCTTCAATAATAACACAATGATGCCTTATGGATTGTGATTTAGAGACTCATCAGGAGCACTATTAATGGGTAAATCTGAATACTTGCACTTATTTGTATTTGTCCTGAAAGTTGAATCTCTTGGTCTTCTCCACTCTCTAAAAATGGAAATATCCAACCACATGCACTACGTAACATTTGAAACGGATAGCAGACTCTGGTGGATGCTCTTAAAGTTCACATTGTCCCTCTCAATGAATTCGGTGATCGAGTAACTGGAATTAAGATCTTATTAAGTGGTAATCCTGACTATGTAGTGTCGTTTATTAGGAGGCAAGCAAATAGGGTAATTCATAGTATTGATAGAGTCGCCTTATCCCACCCTAACCCCCATATTTTTTATGAGGTACCTCATACTTTATATTCCTTGATTATTAATGATATGCAATAAATTTGATTTGGTTAAAAAAAATATGTTCTAAAGCTAATAGCATTTGACCCTGAATTAGTCTTTTATTTTGTATTTCAAATTTTTAATAATGTTAATTAAACTCTTCATGAAACCGATATTATAGGTAAGTGAATTTTGTTTTAAGAAGAAAAAAGAAACAAACTTTGTTTTAAGAAGAAAAAAGAAACAAATTTATATTTGCACATGAAAAGAAAAACAAAATTTGTTTTAAGAAGAAAAAAGAAACAAACTTTAATTTTTCAAATGTACAATATTTATCGGTTTTATTGAAAGAGTAGTGATATTTGTACATTCAATTGATGACAACTTTGGTGACAACCTTGCTTTTCTCTTTTTTTATTGGTCAAAAATAATGGAGAGAGAAAAAGGAAGAGAGAGGCTAAGAATATCATGTGAGTATGAGAGAGAAAATTGTCTAAAAGTTATTATAAAATAGTTGTACAAATATCATTTCTCTTATTGAAAATGAGTAAGACAATAAAAATGCTTAATTAACAAATTGTACTTTTAATCTGTCAAAACGACAATCAAATAGATGGAGTAATAACTAGGAGCACCTTCACGTGTCTAGATTTTCTAGCTACATGAACTAGATTATCTCTAGATGTTTGTAATCATATTATATACGAGAAAATTATATCATTTTAAAGTCAATCTAGAAGCATGATATCACGTTCACATTGCATGCAAATTGCAAAGTAACTACCTCTAAAGCTTAAGTATTCCTAAAATTGTGAAATATTTATACCAGGTAATTCAATGTGGAGGATACAGAAAAACTACAAGTAGGGGGAAAAAAGCATAAAATATTTTTTTTTTTTTATTGTTGTGCTAGACTGGGCAAGACCCGATTCTTGTGAATCATCTCTCACCCTTCTCAAACATAAATTGAATTGAACGTTTGAAGGGTTTTTTTCTTGTACATCTTCCGTCGGACAACACAACTTCAATTGATTTCGACAAAAACCTCCATTGACAAAGAAGTTCTTTCATCGATCTATCTTCACTGTGGGATATCTTATTATCCAACAAATCTATGTTCACAATTAGAACAATTCTATTTCAATTATCTCTCTTACTTTTTATGAAACAAAAATGCTATTGCAACAAAAATTATAGACACAAATACGACACTTGGATGCTATTCAACGTATTTGTACGGTGAACAATACTATTTTTCTCAATTTTTTTAAAATGTGTTTTTTAAATAATATTATTAGAGGATAATTTTTATAATACAAAAGTTGTGTCATTAACACGGCTCCATTAACCGTAAAAATGTACAATGTTAACTACGTTTGTATCATTTATGTACTTTCATTTTTTGAAACTATGCAAAATAATTGGTTAAAGCTTTGCATTTTTGTGATGAACAAAATAGTCAAAGTGGTTGAATTACTAATAGTATTATACTACTTTTTTTTTTATTATAAATGAGTTTTTTCCTCAAATATGTTTTTACAACAACAAATGTAAACAAACAAGATTGCTAATAATATTGTTAGAGCATCTTAATTTTATCTAGTCTTCACATTTTTTATGATGTACCAACTACTTTGTATCCTCCACATTTTTTATGATGTACCAACTACTTTGTATCAATTGATTTCAAATGAGATGATTAATTTTGCTTTTGTTAAAAAAAATGTAATAATTCACTCAAAAATATTTTTTTATATTTTTTATTAATATAGTCGTAACTTCAATTTTTAAAATTTGATGTATTTCTTACTCGTACCGGATACCATGTCTATTCTTATGAATCATTTGTAACTACAAAGGACCATGGAACATTTATTATAATCTTGTTGGATATCTAAGAAATAAAACAATTCTTTGGAAATCAAGATTATTAATTTATTCAAGATATGAGATACATCGTGTCATCCATGGATTCCACTTGTGTACTATAATGGTATATACCATTGCCCAATTAGAATGTGCCACGTTGCACATCCTTTAAAAAAATATATCAAATAAAGCATTTATAAAGTAACATTGATAGGTGGCACACTTTAATTGGTCAATGGAATATACCATTGGTACCTCAATGGTACACAAGTGGAATCCATCATCCATGCATGCTCTTTTTTTACATATTAATAAAATAAGCTCTGGCAGGTACCAGGCTTCATATTTAGGCCTTTTGCAAATCGAGGGTTAGAGGAAATCTTGAAGAATAGTTCTTGTGCTTTACTGTTTGAGGAAAAACACCATCCATATTCGATATCAGGATTAGGATAACGAGCACAAAAGCTACCACTTCCTTTTTTCTCGCAATCAGCATGAGATTGACATAAGTTAGCATGTTTCTCAACCATCTTTGTAACAGTCGGAGATGATGGATCTACGCAGTTTCCTCCAACTAGTACAACAGGAATGCAACGACAGTTGCTTGAGGGACATGGTGGCATCTCAAACGGCGAACAAATACCCGAACAATCTTCTGCTCCCTTCGTCATCGGAAATATTGCTGTAAATGACAAAGACAATTAGAGATGGAACAAAATACATACTATTACTAGAAACAATCAAATTAGTGATAAATTTTAGAGAAAGAGGGATTAAAAAAGGATTTCATGTCATATTAATTTTATATTAAATTTTGTGAGAGAATTAAAGAAGGATTTCATATGTAATTAATAATTGAGAGTTTTTTGATGGGAAAAAAAACTCTAAATTATTAATTACATAACAAATCCTTCTTTAATTCTCTCAAAAAATTTAATATAAAATTAATTACATATGATTGTGATTAATTTTTCATGAGTTCTGAAATATAGATAGATATGAACCGTATGTATTAGTGAGAAATAAGGTTAAAATACATGCAAAATGTGGCAAACAAGAAGACAACCAAATGAGCTAGCCTAAGATAAGCCATTTTTTTTTTCGAAAGAAAAACCAACTAATACTTTTTGTGATAAGCTTAGCTTTGTGTTGCATCAGTTCATTCTTGCATGAAATAATTTATAGAGACCTCTTTAAGATATGCATATTTGATATTTCGAACAATCAACATACTATATACATGTTTTATCAATCACCATAGTATATACATGTTTCACCAGACAAGTGTGTATTAGTGGATCATGTTTAAAAAATTGATTAATGGTGCATGACTCAACAACTTATTAGCCATGTAATGTAAGCCACGTTGGAAAAATATGTTCACCTCAGCACTAAACTCTTGATGAGGGACTAAATTATTATTATTTTCAAATTATAAGGGCATATTTTGAGATACATTTGTTTAGACGTATTAAAATCAAAGTGACTCTAGAAGGTTTTGGGGCCCGTTTGGATTAGCTTATATAAGGGCAAATAAATAAGTTTTTATGTACTATTTATAAGTTTTTAAGGTAGTTTATGAAAAACCCGTTTATGAAGATACAATTTTCGTTACTGAGAGTTTATAAATTAAAATAAAAGTTTCTTTATTTATTTACATAAGCTATTTTTCATAAGCTCAAACCAAACGGGACTTTGGTAATAGAAATTTTTTTTTAGATTTTAGTAATACATGTTATAAGATTTTATAAGATTAATCTAACATTTGTTAAAATGTTCTAAAGCTAATATATAGCTTTTGACCCTGATTTAGAGAAATATCTGAATGTTGGTAAATCCTATATGATAGAGAATATGAAGAATGATACGGAGCTTTCAAGAAGTAGAGAATATTGTAGAACTTCTTAGAAAGATTACTAAATAAACATATATTTCATCCCGTTTTTTTTTTGTCATTTTAGAATAGTAACATCAAATTAAAATAAATTGATTTTTGGAGCTTTTTTTTCTTTTCTTATTATACCTTCAATTTAATCCATCATAAATATTTTTTTCTATTTTTTCACACACTTTCTTTCTTCAATAAATTTAATGTGTTATTTTCTCTCATAACAAAAAATTGTTATAGATACTCTCCCTCTCTCAACTAAATTATTTTTTATTTTGCACACACTCTATCTC
>Ga0315914_1005471_pt1 | contig 18442 bp, 10 predicted proteins | sample MpolenodulesMG_FD_203920 | JGI IMG/M metagenome (GOLD analysis project Ga0315914, IMG submission 203920) | Medicago polymorpha root nodule microbial communities from Los Angeles, California, United States - elongated nodules | ecosystem: Host-associated > Plants > Roots > Nodule | place: USA...
TTATCCTAAATCGAAGTAATGAATTTTGACACTTCTTCTTTCTTTTTTTTTTGGTTACAATTTTGGCACTTCAATTCCTCTTATATAAACGTGTAATGATTTAGGTTTTATTATTGAATTTTAGACAATCGTAAAGTAAATAAACTCATACCCTAAATTAGAGGTTATAAAACACTAGTACTGAATTAATAAGAGATTTTGTTTTTTGACGTAACAAATATTTTAACTATTCAATAATAAAACCTAAATCATTACACGTTTATATAAGAGGAATTGAAGTGCCAAAATTGTAACCAAAAAAAAAAGAAAGAAGAAGTGTCAAAATTCATTACTTCGATTTAGGATAAGACCGATTTTAATAAGTAGACCTCAGTAATGAATATCATTAATTTTTCCCTTATGCCATTAATTTTAAGCAATGATATTTATACATATAACTTTGATGACAATTTTATTTTTCTTTTCTTTATTAGCTCAAAAACCAAACATCTCCCTCAAAAACAACAGCTGCCATACTCCTTTCTCAATAAGCATAGGACTGCCCTACTCCTTTCTTCCTCACACATATTCCAAATTCGTCGTCGCCGTCATGTAGATCAAATGGATGGTGGTGCGATGAGGGTCTTTGTCCTCCGCACCACCGTGCCTTTTTGACATACGGTTGCTCTCTCTGTCGTCGTAAAGGTTGGTTTGTGTTTTTGGTGTTTTTTTGTTTCGCTTGGTTGGGACATTGGTGGGTTTCATGGTGTGTCGTTGGATGCTTGTCGGTGGTTGTTTGGTTTTATTGGGGCTACTATTATTCGTTTTCTCTCTTGATTGTGGTGGACGTTATGTTTGCTCGCAACATAGGTGGCGATCGTTTCGATGGATCTTTGGTTGTGTTGGTTTGTGGTGCTTCATGGTGGTGCTGATTTTGGGTCTTTTGTGGTGGGGTTCGTGGTGGTTATTGTGGTGGTTTTTGGTGGTGATGCGCGTGGTGGCTGGTGTTGCTTTTTAGTGATGGTTAATGGTGGTTTTTATGGTGGTCAATGATAGTTTTGGTGACGATGGTGGTAGGGGTGTTGATTTTTGTGGTGGTGTTTGTGGTGGTTGTTAGCGATGGCTATTTTTTTTTCTCTCGTTGTATGATGGTACAAGAGTTTGTAGTTGGCTTTTGCGGTTCTTCGAGGTGTGTTTTGGGTGAAGGTGCTTCGGAGAGCTAAGGGTGGTGTTTGGGGTTTTATTCCTGACTGTTTTTCAAAGGTTGTTGTGTAGGTTTTTAAGTTTGTGTCTAGGGGTTATGTGCGAGCAGCGGAATATGGGTGGTGAAAGTTTTTTTTGTGGTGTTGTGACGATGTTTGAGGATTTTGGTACAACATATGTTTGTGTTGTTTCGTTGATCGTGTTGTTAGCTTGGTTTTAGTGTTTCTATTAATTGATTTCAGAGATAGCCATTTGCTAGGAGGCGTTTTCTATAGGTTTTTTGGATTTTTTTTCTTTGATTTACGGGTGTATGGGTTTTCCATTGGGGGCTCCCCATCTATCATTTGTATGTTGCTACTTTAAGACTCCTAGCTTTGCACTCCTTGTGCTGGTTAAGATTCATTGTGATTTTAATAAATTTCATTTTAGCTTTTTCAAAAAAAAAGGAAAAAAAAATCAATTACGATTTCGTTCGATTTAATTTTTTAGATTAATTTTCATTCCTACCCCCTCCCAGTCACAGGTATACATGCTTACTGTAATATTATATTATTTGACTATTATGTGTATTTATATATTTACACCCTTTTTTTAAAGATATATTATTTATACTTCCTATTACAAAGAAAAAAATACACCTCCTTTTTTTAAGACATGCACTCAGTGTTTATTTTTATGTTTTTTTATTGTACTAATGTGTATAAATTACAAATAGTAGGCTTAAGTTGTATAAATTACAAACAATATACTTAAGAAATTTTTTATTTTGATTAAAACTATTTTGATGTTGATTCAAATTATAGGTATATATATTTTACACTTTCATATTATAACAAACTATACTTATTTTGTAAAAAAAAAAAACTATATTTTGTAAAAAAAAGCAAACAATATGTCAAATATAATATAAGTTTTAATTTTTTTGAATGACATAAAAATATAATATTTTTATATACAAATTTGTTTATGAGTATAATTGAAAGTAAAAAGCTAAGCCAAAAACCATGTACTCTATATATAGTTTTTTTTTTGTTACAGTGATAATGGATAGAAAAACAAAACGAGAAAAGAAAAAAAAATGCTAGCTACTCCTAAGGAACAAAGTGTCAGCTGCATCGCTACTAAGAAGATTAACAAGACCAGTAGGGGGTACATCATGACGAAGAAGTTCCACATCAGAAGAAGTTTCAAGCTTTGCCATGTAGTCTGCACAACGGTTCCCATCTCTATAAGAATGTGAGAAACTGCTATATTGGTTTGAAGCATTTGTTTTAAGTCTTGGATGAGAACAACATATATATGGTATCTCTTAATGGGACCATTAATAAGGTTGATGCAAGCAAGAGAATTAGAGTAGCAAGCAATTTCTGCATAACCCAAATCTTTAGCCATGGTATATTATTTAACTATGTTTCTTTAATTTTTATTTAAAAAACTATTTTGCTTTATTTCTCACTAATATTTTTATTATGACTAGCTCAGCTAAATTTTACTTTAATTTCTCGTTAAAGTTAATTTTATTTTGATTAAAGTTATAGGTATAGATAATAGATGTTTTGCATTTTCATATTGTAGTGAACTGCATTTATCTTTTTCAATGATTCTTTTTTGGTGGTGGCCGGGGTTCGAACCTCAGACCTTACACATATTATGCATTGTCTCTACCAACTGAGTTAAGCTCACGAGAACTTTTTTCAATGATTCTAACAATATAACAAATATATAGTGTCTTTAAAAAAAATATATATAACAAATATAATATAAATTTTTATCTTTTTGAATAACACCAACAAAATAACATTTTTATAGTTAAACTTACTTAAAGACATAATTTGAAGGAGAAAAAGATAGCTCAAAATGGTCAATTTCTTTATATATAATATAGATTTTATTTTATATAATAATTAGTAAAATACCCGTGTGAACGTAACATTGCAGTAATTACATTAAAAATAATTAAATCGGTAATATTGTCAAATGTTTAAAAATATTAAATAAAATTTATCAATATTAATGTAAAAATTAGCTCCCATTCGACAGACTTCTGAATCCATTCATGATCATATTACGATGAAGCTCAACAATGAACTTATACAAATTAAGAGCCTCATTGTGCGAAAAGTGTAGTTGAACCCTGATTATTATTTTAAGAAAATGTTTGATATTAACATTTTACAATCTATAAATTACGTTTTTATCTAAAGATTCATGAAAATATTATAATATTGACTAAAGGGGTATTTACTAATATCGTACAATTGTACTTACAAATAAAATAAGTCATTCCGTAAGATTTCTCGAGTAGAAAAGTACTCAAGCATCCCCAATATAATGTTTGTTTGAGTCATGGGTTGTGTATGTGAGGTAGGACCTACACACATATTATTATTTTGATGGGGTTCACATGAAGAGATGGGTTCTGTAGTGAAGTTCATCCCCTCGAGCTTTTGCTATCCAACCCCTCAGCATGCTCCTCCTTCAATTTCCATGTCTCTTTACTTTTGCTTCATCAGAAATCTATCATCATGCCATAGAATCTAGAATATAGTTATTATGAATAGAAAGTGAGATTCCAACCACTAAATGTTAGATAAGTGGGGGCCTAAACATGTGTGTATAAGCATATAAATCTTTGCATCACAAATCGATTTTATAAGAATAAGTTAAATTTAATATAAAAAACTTAGTTCAATGTTAAACATGGAAAATATTAATTTACAAGAAATCACCCTTAAGCATGATTTACCTTTTTTTTTAAGGAAAAATATATATCTATTTGCCAAAAAACAAGTTAAATAATAAATTTTACACTTAGAACTTTTCTTGAAGATGCATGCTCTCAACCAGAAACAAAAATATTCTTGCCCATCCATTAGTCCCCACTCGATTTCACATCTCATTCATCCTTCCCCTATTCGTGTATGTCTTATTAGCCAGGTTCACCATGCATGGGTATATTAACTCCCATCATTTTAACCCAAAAGAAAAACATATAAATAAAAGCTTATCCATTGCTCACGATAGTATTGATGATTTCATCTTTCTTGTTTGTCCTTTATGAATTCTTTGTCCAGAATCACTTTTTACGTACGGAGACTTGGAGTGGTTTAAGGTAGATATAATACTATGTACATGCCACATCTAGAAGATTAATTTATCTTTTTTTAAGCGAAAATAGTAGTATCAAAATAGTTGAAGAAAAAATACAAAATTATGTGTACCAAAAAAAAATACAAAATTATGGAGGGGCAAGACCAAAATTCATGTAAAAAGTCGAGTGTATGTAAAATACGCTTTTTAATCTCATCTCATGTGATACTTTTAAGCGTATTGTTTTGTTATAAAAAGGCAACAAAAAAAGCATAAAGGGAGTATTGTTTTAACTGAAACATGTTACTTAAAAATAATAGGTGAATATTTCTTATAAAAAGGCAACAAAAAAAATTAACAATTTTGTTAGTTATAAAAAAGAATAAAGGGAGTATTGATTTAACTGAAACATGTTACTTAAAATTCAATGTTTCTTGTATAAAATGTAACAAGAGAGAAGATGTTATAGAGAAAGAGGGAAATATGAGAGAGAATAGATGAGTGTGATAGGAAGGGGAGATAAATAGCGAAGAGATACGAGAGGGATATGAAATGAAACTAGCTTTTGAGTAAAAAATAAAAAATGGTTAAATATGTTTTGGGTCCCTATAAATATACCAACTTTTTGTTTTAATCCCTCTAAAATTTTCCTTCAACTTTTAGTCCCTATTTTTAAGTAAATTTTTGTATTTTTTTAATGAAATTGTGCAGCAATTTAAAGAATATTGTAAAAATCACTCAAAAAAAAAGATTTTTTTAACAAAACATGAATTAAATATGAATTTTTTACCGCCAAAAATATATAAATTCATCTTTTGGTCCATCCTCATTTTCATGCAAAATTTTATTTAAAAATATGAATTATACATATGAGTTTACTTTAAAGGATGACCAAAAGTAAAGATGAAATTTTTTTGGAGGACTAAAAGTGGAAGAAATTTTTTAGAGAAACCAAAAAAAAGTTGACATATTTATAGGGACCAAAAACATATTTAACCCAAATAAAAATGGTATTTTAGATAATTTGTATCTGATATAAAAAGTTGTCTCATGGTTCATTGCAGGAGAAAATTTATGCAATGGTATTTTTATTCAATTTCATGACCAATTTCTAAATCACACATGATACAATTTTCATTTGGTTACACACATGATACAATTTGAGTTGTCACGTTGAATCCTTTATTTATTTTTTTGACAAATCAAATACACATTTGACATGTATGATTTGTTTCCCTTATGAGGTACCATTATTTTTGAACTTGGAGCTTACATCTATTTTAGTTGACAAATATTTTGACAATAATTTAAAACATGGTATTAAAATTCATATTCTTTAAGTAGTTTCTTATTGTTACCAAGTGTTAGATTGTTAGATTTATTAGTCTATTATGAATTGACAATAACCGATCATTATGGAAATTATCATTAATATAAAGTATAGTTTATTGTTATTAACCACCAACCAATTGATGAGTTATTTGATTGGATTTTGTTTCTAAATTAATTATGATGAGGTGAACCATTATGTTAATCTTAACATGAGATCGTTGTTCTTGATCGTTTAACTATTTAATCGTTGTTTAACTAAAATGTTAACACTCTGTAGAATCATATATTGTAATAATCGTAGTAGTGATCATGCTCTCACACTTACTTTTCCTCGCTGATTATCTCCGTAGTTCTAAAGGTGCACCGTTCTTTTTTTTTTTTGCAGTAGCCTAATGGCTAGAGCTCACACAATTTAATTGTGGAGAAATGGAGTGTCGGGGTTTGAACCCCAACCCTTACATATAATATGCAATATCCCTACCAACTGAGCTAAACTCACTGGGATAAAAGCGCACCGTTCTTGATCAATCATTTATTGAAATATATGTTATGAATTACATTTATGATTTTTGTTATTCTGATTAACTTAAAAGTTCAAATTTTATAGAGATTAAAAACATCTTTAACCCTAAAACAAATATTAATATCTTTTACTGCCTAAGTAATAGTCTGTTGAAAAATTGGAGGGCCTTTCCTCCTTATTTTGGTTTTATGAAAAATTTTAGAGATTTTTTTTTTTGTCAAGTAACCTAGTTGGGTGTTCGGGGTTTGAACCTCAATCCCTGCATATAACAATGTATTTCTCTACCAACTGAACTATGTTCACGGGGACTTGTAGGTTCTGGATATATATTCTTTAAATGAAATAAAATAATACAATTTTTTTAGGGTAGTAATAATAAAATTTTCTCTTAAGCAATAATACAAATCTTGTTACCACGTAAAGTTGCATATTGGAGGGCATATCTGTACGGAACAGTCCTTATAATTGTTGTTGCAACTTATGATGGACCCCACGTAGACAATTTGCCAAAAAGACATAAAAACCAAACCAAAACAATAGCCAACTGTTTCCCATGAATTCCTCTTCAGTGGTTTGCTATTACTGCTTTTGGTTTTCGCCCCCTCTTTAATATGTGGACCCTCTTATACAAGTCTCCCCAGAAAATTTCTAACTATAGCATCATTTTAATGATTTTTTTAGGATAATCCATGCATTGTGAAAGATTACTACTACCAAAGTACATGCATGATACATTCCGCCAAATTAAATAATGCAAACAACCAAATTTATTTGATTGTCATGGCTTCTTAAAAAAAATATTACCATTGTTTAGCCCTCTGTTTTTTTATAGATAACTTTTTATCGTACAAAAAATTTAGGTGATTTAAGTTCTATACTCATTAGAGTCATGGAATCTTCCTAAGTAAAATATAATTCTACATTGGACGAAAATTTGAATGTTTAATAACATATAGGTTGAAAGGATTATATATTGAATGTTTAAAAATTTTAGATGAAGATGTGGTGTCCAAACTTTTATAGTATAATAACTGATGACTAGACTAAAGGCGACCGACTCGTTATGCTAAAAGTCTTTATGTTAATGTGTTAATCAAACGACGTGTCTCATTGATGTTGAGTATCAATGGCATCCCAATTGATTGAATCACATGGTTAAAAGGAAGAATTGGTGTGTCAAGTGTGATAACATAGGCCTACATTGAATGGAATTGTGACGATCCTCAACGATATATAGACCCCTTTCGTAATTCAATAGCTAGGAAAAATTCAAGGCTCAATTTTGTTATTTGATTTCAGGTGATATGTTAATGCGTGAAAAATTTCTACTATTTAACTAGCTTGTGTTTGGGTCATAAGAAAATCTTAAACAAAATGTGATGTGATTTTCGTCAAAAAGACGGTAATCTAAATCACATTTGTGAAATCCTTAGATTTTATCTTAAATTTCAGCTAGAATGGAAGATTTTAATTAAATCAATCAATCAATAATATATTCAACAGCTTGTGTGTTTAGTTGAGATGTAATGTTTTTTGGATTGATCGGGGCTAGACATTTAATATACCATGTCTCGTTAATTCATTTGTTTTGACTGTATCATTTATGTGTTTTTTGTATCATTAATTAGTATATCTTGTGCTTTAAATAGAGGTTATGAAATAAATTTTGTTTGGTTTGTTAAAAAAACGATTAAAAAACATTAATAAATACAATATTTTACCAACGAAACTATAGCTAAGTTACACGACAATTTTAATAACTGTAATTACTACTGTGGTTTATATATATACTACCCCACTCATGATGATGCAAAGTATTATAAAGGTGTTATGAAAAGAAAGCAGATATTAAGTAAGCACAAGTGGAGTAGTAAACTGTATAAGACCCTGATATTATTATGTTGCCGACATGGCAAGCATAGAAGTGTCGATGAAGTGTGGATGAAGTCAAATACAATTTGGACAAGTGGAAGGTGTGGTAGTTGGCCACTACGTGTTATTTGTTTTTTTGTTATTACTGCCACAGATTAGGCCAATGGTATCTTTAAGATAAGCTTCTTTTCTCACTCAAAAAGTCACCATCTCAATACCAACATCTCATTGTTCAACTTGCAAAAGTGTACTATTATCATTTGCACAACTTGGCTACTTGAACTTGATTTGATATTCCATATAGGAAATTTCCAGCAAATTTAATTCATTGTATGATGTGGTTAAAATTATGTAAAGAGTATTTTGTTGGAATATCAAAATAGGTTTTCTTTTTGGAGCAAGGATATCTCCAGGTCAACAGGTTTGTCTTTTGTTGCCCAGTTATAAGAAAAGTCAAATAAGGCTGTACATGCGGAGAAAAAAGAATAAAGTTCATTTTTTGAGGAGAAAAGGAATAAAGTTAGTGTTTCTTAAGAAACTTCTTTATAAAGTATATTAATTTCTGTGATAAATTTTAATCAAGTACTTAGTTAAGTACTTCATACATGTCCACTTTGTGGTGTATAACTGATTATTATACACCACACCTCAAAAACATTATATTTATTTTTTGGTGTAGTAGAAAATTAATTGCATTCTCCAAACTGATGCGTTTTCATTTAATTTACTAGTTATCGAATTTTTTTTTGCAATATTTTACTAGAAGAACTTGATTAATAAGCATAAAATTTGAATTATTGGAAGAGTAGTTTGAGAATGACAAAGTTAAATAGGGTAATATTAGATAGAATTTGCTTAGATTTTAGACAAATACACAAATAAACATGATACCTTTATTTCCTTCTTCTTATAATTGATTTCAAAGGGAGTATAGCGCAAAAAAAAAAAGGTTGCTCACAAACTAGCAAGGTGAAGTCCTTGCATGTAATGCTAGTCTTCAAAGCATTTCTTGTTCCACTAATTTTATAAAGAAATAAAATAACTTTGGTTCCAATTTCAAAAAAGTATGAATGAATGCGAGTGAAAAGTATCTATAAGTCTTTGGGAGCGTTTGTTTCAAGTCATATTTAGAGATTTATGAGAATATGATAGCAGGAAAGATATTCCAATGTTTGTTTTAAAATTTTATTTTGGGAATAGAAGTTTCCTAGGAATGTTTTTTTTAAGGGAAACATGTTTATAGCATTTCATTAATAATAAGAGATGTAAATGATAGCAATTGGATTCCTGTAAGATTATCTCGAACTAGCCCCCTATCTCGCATCTTTTCTTCGCTGATGATGTTCTCCTGTTTGCGAAAGCTTCTAATTCGCAAGCTACAATTATAGCCAACATTTTACAGCGTTTTGCCAATTGCTCAGGCCTCAAGGTGAATATCATGAAATCCAAAGTTTTCTTCTCTTCGTCCACCAAGAGGGGAAAAATGGATTCAATTGTTGCTCGCACTGGGATTCAACGCACTCTCTCGCTTGAAAAGTACTTGGGTTTTCCTATGCTACATGGGCGCCTACAACGTAGGCACTTTGAGTTTCTTGAGGAAAAAATTAGCCAAAAGTTGGCATCGTGGCAAAACAAACTGTTAAATAAGGCGGGACGTTTAACCCTTGTCAAGTCTGTGTTGAACTCTATTCCAAATTATTATATGCAAATAGCCTCGTTGCCACAAACTATTTGTGATTCTATTGATAGAATGGCTCGTAATTTTTTGTGGAAGGGAAATTCTAATGGTGGTGTGCATCTTGTTGGTTGGCGTAGAATATCGAAACCAAAGAATCTAGGTGGGCTTGGGATTCGGAAGGCGCGTGAGGCTAATACCGCGATGTTGGGTAAGCTTGTTTGGAGCCTCCATCAAGAGCCTAATGCGCTTTGGGCTCAGGTTTTAAAGCATAAGTATGTTAAAGGGACAACCTTTCTCGATATGAATAAGAAACCGGGATCGAGTGTTTGGAACACAATTATGAAAGCTCTTTTCGTGCTTAAAGATGGTTTTGAATTTCGACTGGGTGATGGGAGTTCCTCCTTCTGGTTCTCAAATTGGTCTACGGATGGGAAGCTAGCTGTAAAAGTGCCTTTTGTGGATATTCATGACCTGCAGTTACAAGTTAATGATGTCTATGTGAACGATAATTGGAATTTTAATTTGCTCTACACAAACCTCCCTTCTGAAGTGCGCGACCGATTGCAATCCCTTCTTCTCTGCTTGAACGCTTTGGTGCCTAGTCGTATTACTTGGAAAGGCAATTTGGATGGCATATACACCGCCAGAGATGGATATTACTGGCTAAATAGAAATGAATTTGTTTGTGATGCTACAAATAACATTTGTTGGAGCTGGATGTGGCATATTCCCGCTCCAGTGAAGCTGAAATTCTTCATCTGGACAACCCTTCATGAGTCCTTGCCTACGAGATCTTTATTGTGTCACCGTGGTATTATTCAAATGGATCTTTGCCCCCGGTGTAATAGATATACAGAGACAATTTTACATTGTTTGCGTGATTGTGAGTTTGCTGTTTTGATTTGGAAATCATTGGGATTCATAGATCATGGCTTTTATCATGAGAATGTGGTGTATGAGTGGCTACGTAGCGGTATACATGGTGCTAATATTTATACTTTCTTGGCTGCGTGTTAGTGGTTGTGGCGCGTGCAGAATATTTTATGACTTGCAAATGAGGTTATTTCTCCCTACAGCTTAAAACTCGTAATAGTGAACTTTGCAAATTTACTAGCTCAATGTTTTCCAAAATCTAATCTGACTACCCAGCCGCGTTTGGTAAAGTGGAATGCCCATTATGGACAAGGCTCAATTTTGAATGTTGATGGTAGTAGCCCTGAGAATCCTGGGGTCTCGGGTTTTGGAGGCTTGCTTTGAAATAATAATGGGGCGTGGATCCGTAGTTTTGCCGGGAATATTGGTTTTTCTAATATACTTCATGCTGAATTGCTGGCAATGTATCATGGCTTGCGACTTGCTTGGGAGTTGGAGGTTACAAACTTGGTGCTAATATTTATACTTTCTTGGCTGCGTGTTGGTGGTTGTGGCCCGCGCGAAATAGTTTATGCCTTGCAAATGAGGTTATTTCTCCCTACAGCTTAAAACTCATAGCAGTGAACTTTGCAAATTTACTAGCTCAGTCTTTTCCAAAATCTAATCTGACTACCCAGCTGCGTTTGGTAAAGTGGAATGCCTATTATGGACAAGGCTCGATTTTGAATGTTGATGGTAGTAGCCCTGAGAATCCTGGGGTCTCGGGTTTGGGAGGCTTGCTTCGAAATAATAATGGGGCGTGGATCCGTAGTTTTTCTGGGAATATTGGTTTTTCTAATATACTTCATGCTGAATTGATGGCAATGTATCATGGCTTGCGACTTGCTTGGGAGTTGGAGGTTACAAACTTGGTGTGTTATTCATATTCGAAAACAACCATTAATTTAATCTTTGCGACGGTTAATGATTGGCACCATTATGCCCCGATTATTCGGAATATTCAGGAGCTCCTGGCAAGGGATTGGCAGGTTCGTGTTTTGCATACTCTTAGGGAGGGAAATGCCTGTGCATATTATTTAGCTAAACTTGGTGCAGGCAGCCATGAGTCCTTCTGGTCCATAGAGCACCCGCCTGCTGGAATCAACCTACTCCTTCTAACCGATGCTAGTGGGACCTTCTTTTCTAGATAGTTTTTTTTTTCTTTCTTTGTTTTTGTTTTTTTTTCTTCTCTGTTTGTACCAAAAGAGATTGGGAGGAATGTTGTTTTGTTCCTAAGAAAATTGGAAGGAATAAAGTTGTCATGAAGGTGGGAATAAAATCATTAACCAAACATATTTTCTCAGTAAACCCGGGAATAAAATTCCTAGGAAAATTATTCCCAAGATTATATTATATAAATTTGAAACAAACGCTCTACGACTAAACTTTATTACTCTCTTTGTCATAAATTAAACGAGTTATTTGTTTATTTCACACTTATTAATTAAGAAAAGAGAAATACTAAATAGCACGACAGATAAAACCCACAAAAACTGCACGACATGTAAAAAGCGGTTTACATACAATAAATATGGGGCGGTGCTAATAAATCTTATGCTGCATCCAATGTTCATGATTCATTTGTGGGGTTGTCGTGCTTGTGTGTTTTGGCAACAATCATTATTCTTAAGAAAATGTATAAGTGAAAGAGAGAAAAATAGTTTTATTATTATCATAAATGTAAAGTGAAATATATTAAATTAGAAGTGATGAAAGTAGTATTAATTAGAGTTATAATTGTAAAAAAGTAATTAACATTGCATTGAAAATTAAAATGAATCAGTTATTTTATCACAATATTTTTTTTACAAAATTATCACTTATTATGAAACTGGAAGGAGTAGAGAATATGATTGATGAACTTCAAACAAGTCTGCTCTCAACTACATATTTTTCAACCATACTATTGAATTTGAGACATTTCTTAAAGAAATCCGAGTATAGTTCGTCTCAATATAATGGGTTAGAGATTGTTAATATTGCTTGCATCGTTAGTACGTTAACTGTTCTTATGTCATGCTAATCATATATTTTGAATATGAGTTTTGATTGTGTGATAAAGGATCTCTCTTTTTCTCACTCATATTTTCCAATCACATACTTTCAATAATCATGGTGGAATATTGATTGGGATTTTTCATCACATCAGACTTGTCTTGAATAGGAGGAATAATTGCGTACATGGGTTAATCTTTAACGGAAACAAATGAAAGTTTCAGCAAATATTAATTTGTCAACAAAATTTTTCAGCCTGTGCGGCTAAGTACTAAGCGATTGTGTGCCTAATTAATTGAAGTAATTATTGCAAGTCGACTATTTCTTTTACAAATAGTATAGTTTACGTTGACTTGTCCTATAGTTAGGCTACATAAGGGATACGGCTACATTAAGGACACGGCTCCCTCGATAGATGGAAGTTTTTCACGCAGTTGGATTAAATACAAGCGACCGTTGAATCAAAATCAAACAATCTACTTTTTTTAGATTTATTAAATAATAATTGATATATTTTGTCGATATTATAGATCAAATACATCAGTTATACCATAAAACTAATTTTTTTTTTTTTAATTATAATAGTGACTATACATGCTATTATATTCAAGATCATAATAGTGACTAAACTAGGGCTTATGGTCCGACAATGATAACCATTTGCATTTCTCTTTTTGAACTTTTGCTCAACGTTGAGTGATTCCCAAACCCAATTAATAATTTAATATATCACATTAAATCACTTAATTATTGATTTTCCAATTATAGATCTGGACTGCCCAGTTAAGCCAGCGCACACAGTCATAAAATATTACAAGAGCATAATAAGTCTATGTATAGTTCAGGAATTTTTGTAGACCAATCTCCAAATAAATAATAAGAGTAGTAGATTCGCAAGAGTGTCGGATGATATATGCTAAAATCAATATAAACAACGTGTTGAATACATTAAAAATACAAGATTAAATCACACTTGCTCATTATATATCATACTTAAATGAAGTATACTACACACTTATTGAGTTTGAATTGGTCTTTTCAGTCAAAGCATGGCTGGATCGAAGAGAAAAAAAGTTTCTGACATTATTGTAAATTATTATTAACGTGTTGCGTATTTAAAGTCATATATAGAAGGAAGATATTCGTTGTATGCTTGTTAAAAGTCAATTTCCACACTTGGCTTAGTGTAAGTTTATGAATATATGGGTTTGGTCAAAGTCAATGCCTAGATCAAATATTCTAGACTTTATAAATTGGAAAATATCGAAATGTCTTGCACTAAAATGTTATTTTAGGTAGAGGGAAAACATAATGAAATGGTATAAACAAATCTGACCCAACAGCCCTTATGCATGCATGTCTGTTGTTGACTACCACGAAGGACGCATCTGAAATGTTACGAGATCCACAGCTGACATGATGTGTTTACAAAGATTTAGTATTATTTTTTTAGATTAATTGTTTTACATTTATATGGAATGACAATGTAAAATCTTTTAATACATACTATAATCAAATGACACTATAATGTCAATTTAATTGATGTGTTAGCATAAAAAATATCTATAAACATCTAAACAGCGAAATAAAGTTGAATACATGTGTTCCTTAAAAAAAAAATTAAATACATGTGTAAATTTTTTACACTGCCATCGATTAAGTAAAATTCATTTTTTTTCTTAGAGTTTAATTACTATACATTAACGGTGTAAAATCATTTTACACATGAATTCAACTATGTTGCCACATCAATTAATGAATATGACAACTTATGTCTTTACATATTTATTTTAGATGTATGTGTAAAATAATTTCAATTTTGTGATAGTGTATCCTAATTAAATTATTTTTCTTATAATATGGTTGAAACATGTGATTGAATTTTTTGCTAATACCTGTTGTGAGTTGAGTTGATTAAGTCATCCGAAATTTTGCAATTGATAACTTAAGTCATACATAAATTCTACCGTAAATCCTTAATGAAATTGATGTAACGGTTTTACAGATCTTGCATGTACTGTGTCTTTCTAATCTAAATTATAATTTTTTCGTAACATAAAAAATCTCAAATACTAGGGGTGAGAAAAAAAAAACCAAAAACTGAATTGAACTGTTGAACTGAACCATTACTAACAGTTCTGAAACTGAACTTAAACGGTTCAGTTCAAAACAGTTCAGTTCGATTCAAAACAGTTCAGTTCAGTTCGGAACAGTTCAGTTCAGTTTGGTAACTAAAATTCAATTTCATTTGTTTTTTTCATATTTTTTTCAGAGGTATTAATAATAACAGTTCAGTTCAGTTCTGTTTGAAACAGTTCAGTTTAGTTCGAAATGCAAACAGTTCAGTTCAGTTATTTTAAATTTAGCAAACAGTTCAGTTCAGTTCGGTTCATCCCGAACTGAACCATGCCCACCCCTATCAAATACATGCCGCACAAATGCTCGGTAAGACAAACTGAGTTAATACCAATGTTTCATTCTGCATTTTTTTAGCAATGTTTCATTCTACTTTAAGTCTTTCATATATTGTGATTTTGGTTGGCTTAATTTTTTGAACGATTCTAGACTTCAATGTGATAATGTTGTTCTTTTATTTATGTAATAAAGAAAGTTCCTATATTCCTTTTAGTCCTCTGTTCTTTTATTTATGTAATAAAGAAAGTTCCTATATTCCTTTTAGTCCTCTAAATATAGTGATCGTGCAAATTTAATCCTACACTTATAGTCTTCGAAGTAACATGATTGTGCACAAAATATAAATTTGGGAATGAAAATTGTACAATAATAATATTCGAGAGCCTAAAAATGATGGAAAATGTAAGGGAAGTTAGACCATCTATAATAGGGAGTCCTTCCCCCATTTAGCATCATGCTAAATAGACACCTCTATCGTGACACCAATTAATATGGTGCTTATAGAGATGAGTACTTTTATAGGCACCCTCACTCTCCTATTACTCATGGAATGGAAAAACTTTTTTTAACGAGTGCCAGAGCAACTTTTTTCAACCAAATTTTGTTTAAAACAACAAATAATTTACCCATCTGAATGGAAAAAAAAAACAGACATATAGTGATTGGATTTAAGCAAAACAACAAATGATTTCCCATCATTTATTTTATTTTATTTTTTCAAGTTTTAACTTTTTTTTATAATTTATAATTAAATTATTTCAATATTTTAAAATTATATAATTATGAATGAATATATAAATTATTGTTAAAATTTAATGATATACAGTTATTGCATGGATAATTATTTTGAGGTGTTGGGTTGGAGAGATTGGATGCTTATTAATTATAAAACGAATGACGTGTACGGTCGGGACCCGTTTAAACACCCAAATGAAGTGTTGCATTGTGGATGGTATTAGAGAGAATCCCATTATTGCATAAGGGACATAAATGCATTGTGTGGTGTGCATGTGATTGTTATGAGAAAATTGTTGTTTCCACTTCAAAAATTGCTATAACACATATGGAAATTACGTATATAACTCCAAAGGTAGCTAACTACCGTTTGGATAGCGAATTACAATTAATTGTTGTTGTGCTAACAACAATTGACTTTGACTCAGCTACACTTAAGTGCAGTTCCTTCCTGCTTAAGCATCCTTTATATTTTTTGTTGACAAAGATGTATACATAACAGCTTAATCTGCATAATGCTATCGTTATCATAACTAGCGAAAAGACGGGCACGTGCCCTAAACCCTAAACCACTCACGTGCCCGTTTTTTCGCTCTTTTTATTGCACTGACGTTTGAAAATTATGAACGGTTTTTTTTTTGTATGAAATTTTGATTTGAATAAAACTAAAAATATAAATGTTTGTTGCCTTCAAGTTATAACAAACTAAACTAACGATGATTATCTATTTCAATGACACCAACAGTATAACAAAAATATATAATCTAAATTCATTTTTTCTAATGACACCAACAACAATCTTTATTATAGAAAAAGTTGTTTAAGAGTATAATTGGTATAATGAAAAAGTAAGTATAAATATACTCATATAGTTTGTTACATTTTTTAAATGATAAAGGAAAAAAAACCAGACATATATATTCATATCGTGTTTGTTATATTTTTTTAAATATTTAAATTTATTCTTATCTATTTGTTAAATGTATTATTTGTATTGAAAATTGATGGTATTTTTGAAAAGAGAAAAAGTCAACTCAAAAGAGCTGAAAAGAGAAAAAGTCAACCCAAAAGAGCGGAAAAGATTAAAATAAGATATATCCAATATAATGTCCTAAATTTCGAAATAGTGTGTGATTTTGCTATAAGCCAATTTTGCAATAGCACCAAACCCCTTCTCAAGGGATAGAACTTGGGTGACATTGTGGTTGGTGATATTGGTCAACCACAAGTGTAAAAAAAACCTTATTAAATTCCTGCATTGAAAATTTCAAAAATCAAAAGTACACAACGATCACACAAGTGTGATTAAGCAATTAAGCTACTTATAATCACAGAAACGAATATCAAGTTGTGACAAATTTATTTGAGATATGTGTTACCAAACTGATGTCCTCCTTGCGCAACCATTGTTGAAGTACATAATTGATATGCTCTGTAATGAATTGAACCGAAGTGCAGCTTAGCCAACTGCGATTAACTACTGTTCGCTACCCAAATGTAGTTAGTTGCAGTTGGGGTTACATGTATATTTTCCATGTGTGTCATAGCAATTTTTGAAGTGGGAACAACAACTTTTTTGTTATGAAGCCTATGATCCGATTTTGAGCCCAAGCCCTTATTTCTTGAGAAAAAGTAATGGTGCAATTGTGTTGCATATTATTAATGTTTAATTTATAATGTTTAATTTATTCTTAATATATACTGATCGAAAATATTTTTAAAAAGTTATTTTTGTAAGAGTCAAATTACAGAACAAAATTTGTAAAAGTTGTAATTTTTATGCATTTTCTTTTACATAGACAAGTCTCGCATTATAATCTATCTTAGATCTCAAAATGTACTAGGCTGGCACTAGGAATGATCAAACTTAATCCTTTACAAATCACTGTGTCTAACAAATGAAAATACACCAACAGATTTCTGAGTCATCAGTCCAGTTAGTTGGAACTAGGCACCTACTAGATTTGTTTTTTTGTGGTGGATGGCACCTACGAGACTAGGTAGATTCAAGTCTATTCATATCCAATCAAAAAGTTAGTCCTTATCTTTGATTAAACTTTACTGGACCTAAACATATACTCATAACCGAAATGAATCAATGATAAGTAATTAAGTACCAACAATGAACACAAATAGTATTATTATGATTAAAAGTGAGTTACTTACATCATCATTCATAAAAGTCAGTAAGTTTTGTTACTACTCTCTCCGTTACTTAATACTTGACACAATTGATCTTATTACGCATGTCAATGCATAATTTTGAGCTTAAACATCTTGAGAATATATTAGAAAAAATTATGAAAATTAGATATTTTGAAAATATAAGACAAATCTAACATCTTATATGATAGTATTTATCTTTGTATATTAATAGAAAAATATGATCAAAGTAAGTTAGATCAAAATTACACATTTTCAAATGGATCATCTATTATGAGATGGAGGGAGCATCTTTTACGAGCGAAGGTGTATCTAGTAGACAATTTACTCAAAGGAATGAACCCTCTAACTTAGAGATTAACGGTTACCCTATCACTCTAACATACAAAGCAGAATGGTTAAAATGTATAATCCACATGGCACCCTCTATTCATAATAATGCCACATGTCATTCTTTAAGAAAACCAATCTTATACAAGTTTTTGATTCTACAATTACATGAGAAGGTTGACCATTCCTATTAATTGACATTAAAATATAAATTG
>Ga0315914_1005472_pt1 | contig 18441 bp, 6 predicted proteins | sample MpolenodulesMG_FD_203920 | JGI IMG/M metagenome (GOLD analysis project Ga0315914, IMG submission 203920) | Medicago polymorpha root nodule microbial communities from Los Angeles, California, United States - elongated nodules | ecosystem: Host-associated > Plants > Roots > Nodule | place: USA...
CAATATTGAGAGGTTAGGTTATCCTATTTTGCCATATTTTAGTCACATGATTTTCTTTGGATTTTGTCTCCTCCACCCCAGTGTCCCAAACAGTAGAATTAAAATGAAGTAAATACTCATTATTGAGAGGTTTGGTTATCCTATTTTGACTGTTTAACATATTATTTATGATTATTATTTTGAATAAAGAGAGCCTAAGCCATTACGTGCTGGGTAGCATCACCAGCGTTATCAGCTTATAAATTCCTGGCTCATAACCCCTGGGTAAACTATCTCGAGCAGGACAATGCTCGTACATCATCAATTCACTACCAAAATCTCTTTCTCATGTTTCATGGAATTGTACGGTCTCAATTAACTTTGGTGTGAAGAAGTCGAGTGGAACTGGATGGAGAAGGAGATGGCGCCATTGCCTCTACAACGGGTAAGAGAAGGAGATGGCGCCATTTCCGTTTGTGCTAGACTATACTTGTGCCACAAGCATTTTATTTTTTTTGAAAGGACTTGTGCCACAAGCATTGTTATGGGAGGATTAAATAATAAATTATATGATATGATTTTATTTTATTTTATTTTATTTTTCACAATAACTATATGGTATGATTTGCTCAAAAATAAAAAATAAAAACTATATGATATGAGCCAGATTTTTCGGAAAAGGATCGCCTCCTGCATGTGGTATCATCAGCTATCTCTCTGGTGTTAATCCAACAGCTGAGAGACAAAAAATTAAAACAAAAAAATTCCAAAAGGTAGAGAAAACGTGAACGAAGTTAGATGTACAAAACCTATCAAAATTTAAGTACCTTCAATTGTATCAAATTAAGTTATGAAGTCAAACAGGCAAAGTAGTGCCCCTTATATCATTAGCTAATATAATGCTTAAAGGAGGAGGAATAACCTCAACTAAAACTCAATCAAAAGAGGAACCCAATGCCCCATATTTGCTAAACAATTGGCACAATGATTAACCTCACTATAGACATGAGTAATGGAAGTTCTCCAATCTGAAAGTTGGAGATGATATATGAACTCTTGGAGGAGAGGTTGAAGATGCAGGTTGGAGGTAGATCCCGATTGAATCATATTAACCACCACTGTTGAATCTAGTTCAAAAACAATTAAGGGAAGGTTTTATGAGTCTTTGTAAGCTTTATACCAAGTCCTGGTGTCCAAAGTTCAGTCCAAGCAACTGAGCAAGAACCAACTCTACTAAAAAAATTTCTTCACAAATCTACCATTAGAATCTCGAATAAGGTCTCCACGCGTAGCACTGCTCGATGAGGCTTTAAAAGAACCATCAACGTTAATTTTAAACCAACCATGAGGAGGTTTAAACCATCTAACGAATGAAAACATTATCAATGGCCCTGCCTTGACTATGGAATTGGAAGAACAAAGAGTTATATATGGAAGAAGATTGGGGAAAAACAATATTATGTATTCCGATAATTCCAAATATCATACTCAACTACACCAAAAAAAAAGAAGGTCAATTATCATGAACATTTTCATATCATTAACATTTTCAATATCCTTATTAGAAATATTCCATTCCAATTTCCAACCAGCTATATAGTCTAAGATTGAAGAATTGACTTTTGTGATCTGGCTTAATTAGATCATTCTATAAATTTTTCATATAATCAATATTGTAAGGTTAAGTTATCCTATTTTGGCATTCTTTAGTCACGCAATTTTCTGTTTTGGATATTCTCTCCCCGAGTGTCCCAGTTCCCAATCAATAGAATTAGATGAAGTAAATATTGAATAGGGTTAATAGGTCTTTATCCCCTGTAATATAGGTCATTTTTGCTTTTTCCCCTTGTAAAATATTTTTTTTGATTTATCCCCCTGTAAAATATTTTTGTTTTGATTTACACCTCTAATAGGCCAAACAAAAACGAAAAATTTTTTGAAAAAAATAAAATAAAATTGGTTGTTGTTTGGCCTATTAGGGGTGTAAATCAAAACGAAAAATATTTTACAGGAGGTAAATCAAAAAAAATTGTTTATAGGAAGGAAGATCGAAAATGACATATATTACAGGGGGTAAAGACCTATTAACCCATATTGAATATTGAGAGGTTAGGTTATCCTATTTTGACTGTTTGACATACTTTAGTCCTATGCTTTTTGGACATTTTTACATAGTTTGGTTAGATCTCAAAAACTCACCAAGTTTAGATTTTATATAGTTTGGTTAGATCTCAAAAACTCACCAAGATCAAAGTTGACATCAAAGTTTAAAGAGTACTAATTAATATATTGTCTTTGAAGCTTCTCACTCGGTGTTTCTCATAGTAATATTTAAAAGAAACAAATGGAATATTGTTTTGTACAAACTAAAAATAATTTATCAAATAAGCAAGTTTTAATTATATTTTTAATTTTCATTAGGTTATTCACTCATTTACCATCTCTCTTGATGCAATGATTGATTAAATAAATAAGAATTTGCCTAGATAAATATATAGTAACATTTAAATTAGTCAAATCTAATAACAATCATTGCACACTCAACAAAGCATGTGAGTTTGACTAAGTACAAAAGTAGTAGGTTACATTCTTCCCCAATTCCAGTTTCATTACTGTTGTTCTTGAGCTTATGTGACAATTATTTCAAAGAAATGATATTTGAAGAATCATTTTATGACAACTTTCACTTTCATATTTACATTGTGCTTTTCTTTTATCTCTTTATTGTTTTAACTTTTGTGTCAATACCTATATATTGTTATATAAATTATTCTAAAAAATGTTCTTCAAATATCATACCTTTTTTTTAAAGGAAAATAACATTCCTCTTATTTTTTAACTTTGGGTTGTAATAAAGTTTCTGCACCTACAGCAGCATAAAAAAGCTAATCACAATCACCCATGCCACGTCATCTTTCTTCTTATCTCAAATCTCAATACTACAAATCTAAAACAGTTGTTTCAGTTTAATTTTAACGGCTTTGATTGACGGCAGAAATGAAGGAGGGGTATATCAGTAAAAGGACACAATTCCGCGTTGTTTCCATTAATGATCCTTCAAATTCTTGTCATGAGCATCGTCAGACTCTCTTAAATATGGCATTCAATAGGAATAACAAAATCTTCAACTAAAATCATGTTTTTTTTAAAAAAAATGTTTTGGTTGTTCATATAAAGAGTATCACAATAGCAATAGTATTATTTTATTTTATTTTTGTCAATTAGCCACATGCTAGAGCTCACACAATTAAATGTGTGAGAAACAGAGTGTCCAGAGTTCGAATCCCGGCCCCTGTATATAATATGCAATATCCTTACCAATTGACTTAAGCTCACGGGGATAACAATAGTATTTTCTACGTGAAAAATGAGATTTTAGACGAATACAACACATACGCATCATTCATTTATAATTTTTAATAAGTTTGATTTTATTTTTGACCTCTATTTTATTAGATTTATGGAAATGATCCCTCCATTTTAAAATTGAATTCTTTTGTCCCTCCATTTTTATTTTAAAATTTAATTCTTCTTGTGCATAAAAAAATGTGAATTTTAACCTTAAACGCTGTATTTCTCTTTAAATTCAAGATTACGGTGCTAACACACCACTTTTGGAGCCAATAATCATATATATTTTTTAAGGCTAAAAATATGAGCTGGGGTCCAAAATTACAATATATAAATAAATCTAATAATGAAGAGACTAAAACACTTAATTATTGAAAAGGGAGACTACTTTCAAAATTTTAATAAAATAGGGAATCAAAAGTACAATTAAGTCATTTTAATATTAATACCTAATAAAATTCAACATCTCCAATGTAATTTAGTGGAACCCTAGTTTTTTATTTCTTTTTGGATAAGAGGGAACTCTAAATTTAGTTATACTGTAGTAAAATTATATTCTTAAAAATAAATAAATTACATTATTTTTGTTAAAAACTTATTGTGGGTATTTCAATAGGCATGCTTTCTTTGGAGTTTGTACAACTAAAATCTTCAACATTATTTTATGTATCTCATTTGGATGCTTGTTATTTTTCAAGAAGGTTTAGCGAATTGCTGTTCACTAGTTTCTCGTATTAAGTTGGTATCTTAAGGTTGGTTTGTTGGTAGAGTTTGTAGGAAGCCTAATTTGGTTTACTCTAATCGGTGGAGTTGTTTCTTAGATTGTTTAGCTAGATGTTAAGTTTGTACTTCAAGATCATATTGCAATTTTAAGTTATTATAATTCAAACTGTTTTTTTTTTCGAGTAGTTCAGTAGGTAGAGCTCACACAATTAAATTGTGAAGAAGTGAGGTGTCGAGGTTTAAACCACAGCCCCTGTATATAATATACAATATCTCTACCAATTGAGTTAAGCTCACAAAAATATTATAATTCAACCTTTAACTATACAAAAATTGAATTTTTAACGGTGTTAGAATGTAACTAGTAAGAAAAAAAGTTGATCTAACAAGAGATCAATTCATACTACATCGTAGCAAATTAATATTCGAATTTTTATTATAAGAAATATTTAGATTTAATGTTTGATCGACTATATTAAAAACACGACTTGTTCAAATGACATTTTAGTGAGTTGTGGAAACTAAATAAGAATAAAATACTATTTTATTTTTTAAAGAAAGAATACAAAATACTATTAAAATATTCAATTTTTTGTAAGGAATAAATATTCAAATCTTAAAAACAAAATATTATGAGCTGTGGAATATTGATGAAGTATTATTAATTATTACTAATTTGAAAATAAATAATTATTTTGGGTGTCGTTGGTTTTCACTCGTTTTCTCTCTCTGCTTTTCAATTTCTCAACTTTGTTTCCATTCCAATTTCCATGTGCACCAACACTTGCTTGTACCTTCCAATCCCATTTCCTTCATCTTCTACTCTGCTTTTCTCTGATCGGTGAGTTTTCATCCACTCTGCTTTATCACACTCTTTTTACCTTTTGCTTGCTATAATCACTTTATGGTACTGGGATTTGAGTTTTTTCTGCTAAACTTTTTGACCCATTTAACCTAAATGTCCTTAAAGTATGTTCAACAGCATAAAGTTTGTAAATTTGTGTTTTTTTTAAAGGTTTTGGAACCTGGGTTAGCTTGTGATTTGGGTTTAAGATTTATGGCATTTTTATTTTATTTTATTTTTTATTTTAGTTTGAAGTTTATTGGACAATTTAGCTAGAAAAATGCAGTCTTCTTCAACTCTGATTTGAGTAGACAGAGAATAGGATCAATATTAAGGTTTTTGTTGTGTAGCTTTCTTTTTTAAGTATATATTCTTCAACAAGATTTTTCAGTAAAGAATTTTTTTATTCCCTTGTTGCTTCTAAATTAAGCATTTTTATCCATCAGAAATTTCAAAGCTTGGATAAACCAAAAAGAGTAACTAAGAAATGTGAGCATTGTTACTTATTGCTGCTTGTACCGGAAATCGTCGGGTAAGACTAATTTGTCCTCAATATAAAAATGTCACAGACTAGTTTGGGTTTATTTTTTATTGGGGATTAAATTGAGTCGAGAGGAGATTGTGAGGAATCAAATTGGGTCTTTACTCTTATTTTTGAGCTACCAGAGCCAATTTTTAGGTGGTTTGTTGTTGGTGGTTAGATGCAAGGTAAAACATGAAGAACATTTTCTTTTATAAAATCAAGCCTTCTCAAATGTAATATTTTGGTATAAGAACTATTTTAAACTATTTTTTAAAGTCAAAATTGAGAACATTCTGAGCATTGTATCTCCATTTAATTTAATCCTCCATATTTCTAATTGATATGTTATCACTTATCACCTATTCATCAATCCCCATAGTATTTTCATTTCAATTTTTAGCATTTTGGTTTTGCTATAATTTTCCAAATAATCCTAGTGCACCTAAGGATGATCTATCCATTCTTTCAAAATGCTTATTGTGTAAAATAAATTTGAACCATAGAAAAGGAATCAAATAGGATGCTATGTCGCAGACTGAGATAAGACTTAACCAGTATGCACTATACCAAAGTGAATCAATGCAAACTCAATCCCACTCAATCCCCTTCTGTCTGCGTAGAACAAAATGGTAAAGGGGAAAAGTAGAGCATATGATGTCTGATTGTTTTTTATTAGCATGTATTGACATTATAAACACATTTTGTCTCCTTTCATGCAAGTAATTTGCAATAGCTTCTTCAGTATTATTTTGAGATACTACACTGAACATCTTAAAAACATTTAATACAGGTTAAATGCTATCTGAAGTCTATATTAGATGTATAACATCCTTCTTGACAGTCTTGTTTTGTGTTTTATTTGCTGAATATTACAGAGCTATGACGAAGAATTCACCTTAAAGAGCGTAGTTTTTGCCGTTCCTAGATAAGCAATGGTTGCGGAATCATGGTTTCGTAGTCTGTGGAGGACTCCTCGGAAGCATGATGCTAATTCTGAGAAGGAGGTGATTGGAGTATTAGCATTTGAAATAGCAAGCTTGATGTCCAAGCTGGTTAATTTATGGCAATCGTTGAGTGATAAACATATATCTAGGTTGAAAGAGGAGATCACAAATTCAATTGGCATAAAAAAGCTTGTTTCAGATGATGATCATTTCATTGAACGGTTGATCTGTATGGAGATCGTTGAGAATATGGCACATGTGGCCGAGTCCGTGGCTAGGCTTGCAAAGAAATGCAATGATCCAACTTTGAAAGGTTTCGAGAACACCTTTTATGGGTTTATCACTACGGGTACAGATCCATATGGGTGGGAATTAACTTGCAAAAAGATGGAAAAAAAGATTAAAAAGTTTGAAAAATTTATATCAACTAATGCAAGTCTGTATCAAGAGATGGAGGTGCTTGTTGATCTGGAGCAAACACTTGCAAGAGTGAAGCCTAATAATGAGTCAGATGGCGTGAGTCTAAGTGAGTATCAGAAGAAAGTTGCATGGAAAAGGCACGAGGTGAAGAACTTGCGGGATGTTTCTCTGTGGAACAGGACATATGATTACACGATACATCTTTTGGCAAGATCCTTATTCACAATATTCTCTAAGATCAACCATGTTTTCGGAATTCAAGAGATGGTAGATGATGGTGGAACCAATAACTCGAGTGTCTTAAACTCTGATAGCATTTATAGAAGTCAATCAGTTTCTGCATTATTTCAATCTTCATTCCACTCATCACAGAATAACATTGCCAGATTTTCTTCAGGACCCCTTAATACTATTACTGCTAGATCAGGTCCAATTGTTAGAACAAATAAAGCCAGCATTTCTCATTCAGGCCCCCTTGGTGACTCATCCACAAAGTCAGGCCCAATTTTAGGAAAGCATACAAATGTCAATTTTTACTCAGGTCCCCTTGGAAGGAACATGAATCAATCAGTCCCACTCACTAGAACAAAAAAAATGAGCAAGATTTGGAACTTTTATAAACACTCTGCCGCCATAACCGGGAAGGAAACTCACGCAAGACATAGTCGAATGACTCAAGTTGGACCTTTCAAAGGATGTATGGCTTGGGACAGTTCCTCTGTCATTGACTGCCATTCAAATGCAAGTGGCATTCATTGTGGGATTCAGAATCCAAAAGTACTTCATCATACTCAATCAGTCTTCAAATCTCTGTGCAAGCTATTAAACCCTCCACCTGAAACCCTTGGTGCAGCTGCTTTATCGCTTCACTATGCAAATGTTATCATTGTTATTGAGAAGCTAGCAGCTTCTCCACACTTGATCGGTCTCGACGCAAGAGATGATCTGTACAACATGTTACCAAGACGTGTGAGAATTGCCCTCAAGGCCAAATTAAAGCCATATACCAAGACCATGGCATCATCATCAGTCTTTGACACAAGTCTCGCAGGAGAATGGAATGAAGCAATGTCAAGCATATTGGAATGGTTGGCACCGCTTGCTCATAACATGATACGATGGCAAACTGAGAGAAGTTTTGAGCAGCAGAGCTTTGTTTCCCGAACGAATGTGCTGCTGGTACAAACCCTTTACTTTGCAAATCAAGAAAAGACAGAAGAAATAATCACCGAGCTTCTTGTGGGTCTGAATTATGTCTGCAAATATGGCAGGGAGCTCAATGCAAAATCTCTGGCAGAGTGTGGCAGTTTTAGGGTTGGCAATGAATATCTTAATCTGAATATATAAAGACTTCGCAGTAAGGCCAAGGTTATGGCCATTTCCCACAGGAGTCTTGCCAGGGACTGGAATGAGGACTTGGAAAAAGACCAACAGTCGTCTTCTTGAATCGACAAATGAAATTGAAATGATGGTTGAAGTATGGGAGAAATATCTGCATTCCCCATTATCATGGTAATTTAGTATCAGAATGTGTTTCTGGCGAGGATTTTTTTTCCCTTGGTTTTTGAATATTTATTGTTGATTCTCTTTGATGAGTTTCAAACCATTAGAACTAGAACTTGGATGGCTCTTTTCAATGTTGTCATTCTTCCTGTTTGAAGAGTTCCTACATGGTGTTTTGGGTGTGCATATCTATCAGCATCATTATATGTTAAATTGTATAGTGCGATCACACGACGATAATTGGTTATTTATCTATATCTTCTGAATTTGTCAGGCAAAAAATTGTCATAGTACAGATATTAAGTACCGTGATCTTCTCCCTTTTATGCAACAATTGCACAGATTGAAATGCTGCTTTCTGTCACTGTGTACTATACTAGCAATAGCTCTATGACAAACATAGACGCTCTTACAAACCAACCATTTAAAAAATTGTTTCTTGTGGATTTATGGGTTCAAACCTGGGTCACCACATTTCCCTCTTCCCTATGTGTATTTTTTTTCATTTTGTATGGCACTAGGCTAATAGCCAAATAAAAAATAAAATAATTGCTATAATTTATTGACAATACAAATTTGTTTTGAGGAAGGATATTTGTACAACTAATTTTAGACAACTTTTGTGACAATCATTTTCCCCTCTTCTTTTCGGACAAAACAATAGAGAGAGAATAAAAACACGTGAGTATGAGAGAGATGATTGTTCTAAAAGTTGTCTAAAAATGGTTATACAAATATCATTTCTCTATTTTAAAAGAAACGTTAGAAAACATTACAACCTTGTTATCTGAAAAGAGACGCAAACTAATTAGAAGTGTTTTGAAAATATAGAAATAAAAGTGTGAATTAAATAAGTCCAAATCTTTTTTATACACATCAAAATATTTATTAATTAAAAAAATTAGTAATGGAGAGAAAAAAAAGTAGATGATCCTTACTCACGAGTCGCAAAAAAGTGGATAGATGAAGGCAAGGAATATCTTGGAACAACACATTTTAAAATTTGATGATACACTTCACTATTCAAAGAATTTTCTGCTCAGTTGGAAACCCAAGCACTACTGGAGGAGAATACAAAAAACCAACAGAAAACCCACTCATTTTTTTTCCCTAAAATCGGAAAGAAACAAATGCCTAGTCTAAAAGCTACATTCCACATAATATTTTCGTGGTGACTTATTTTATTGATGAAAATAAACTTAATCTATATGAATAGAAGACACAGCTGATGTGATTTCATTGGTTCTTGGGTCAGCACTTTCTAATGAAACTCCACAAGGATCTTCTTTAACTAACATGGCAAGAACATTAAGTGAACTCCATGTTTTCGTCACGTTGCTGTTTGCATCTCCCAAAGTAACAGCAAAGACTGCATCATATCCTCCTGCTCCTGGAACTCCAGCTAACAATACTCCTTCCAAGTTCATTGTAGCGTCTAGAAGATGTGTTTGTGATTCTGGTTCAATCTGTATACATTGCAACTTATGAGATTGCAGAAATCATGAACTGTTTAAATGGTCGATCAATCAGGAAAGTAAATGTGAGTTTCTAACACCAAAACTCTGACTACACTTCAATACATATTATAAAAGCTGAACACCGTGTAAGTATAGCATTTATGCTAATATGCTCTATAAACACGATGTAGATGGTATATGAACAGTAAAAACGGTCTTATGAATGAATCATGGCGTTCATAACTAACAAGTCACAACAAAGCAAGTCTTTTTTTTAACTGAACCAGAGTTTTCTTTTTCTTTTATGGTTACTTTATCAAATGGCCTGATCAAAAGTACAAAAAGAAACTGTCCGTACAGCAGGTTCGTAGGTAGTAAATTGTATTTTCTCAGCCAACATGAATAATCAAGCGCATTCTACGATGTCAGAAATCTTGATCAGTAACTTTTTTCCAGTTCTCTATTCATGTATTATGGCAACTTTATATTAAGTTCATTATAATGAAACCAAACCCAAGACCCCCAACTGAAAAGTGGAAACCATCCTAATCCCTCCTAACCACTATGGACTGGAACAATATCCAACTTTAGCTTGGCAATCATATTGTATGGCAAGATAAGATGTTGTACCTCATGTGCTGTTAATAAAGTTAAATCACTAAATTTCATCAAAATTAAAATATCATAAGGGCAACATGTATTCCATATAGATAAGTGCTCGTCTACTGAGTTAACTTACCGGAACACCTGCAGCCTCACCCATTAGGCGCATATGATATCTGATCCCCACCATTGCCTCTTTGGAGCCGAGCAGTGCTTTAATAACTGCTTCCTTGTTAGGGTCAGAAGCTTGTTCTATCCACTGATTATGTAATTTGCATTTCAAAGATCAGCATGAAAGAAGAAAAGCCAGATGAAACAACACAATATATGAACGATTGCTAAAACTTCTCAGCATGAAAGAGCAGTCTCAAGAAAATCATACCACACATCTACTTATGAAGTTCATAATTTGAAAATGAAAACTAAGGTTCCAATGGCTACTAAACTTTGTGTAAAACCAAGGTCACATCAAAGCTAATAGGAGATGTATGAGTCTAATAATTAAAGATATCATATTTCATGAAAAAAAACAATAGAAACAAGTGAGGAAGTCTAATCCTCAATGCAAAAGAAAAGAAAATAATTGGGACAAAGTTTAAGTTGTTTCAGTCTAATGGTGAGAACTGTCAACCAATATACATTAGTTGCGTAAGAAGAATAAATTCTCTTATTTTCAAATTACTTCTATTGAATAAACAACCACAAATGATCTCAGGAAAATACCTTGTCTGATCTGAGGATGCTGCAGCTATCAATCACAGATTTATACGCATCCCATTGTTCTTTTGCTAATTTTCTTAACAAGTTCAGTTGTATTTCCAATGCTGAATTTGCCTCAGACAACCTTCTCCATGTTTCCAGAGATTTCTGAGGGTCAGACTTTTGCCATTTTTTGACAGAACCAACCATTGATGGTGTGGATGATCCACCAGTTCCAGGTTCTCCCAGTACCTAAACGGAGAAACATTTTCGTGCAGAGATCAAGATAGTTAGATTATATTAAAAAATCGAAGAAGCTTTGTGTCTGGTAGACTTGTAACTTGTGCAATTAGGTTAGTTAACTTGATTTTAGGATGATTATTGCAAGAGAAGCAATTAAGATAGATCTGTCTCTTAGGTCAACAAAAATAATAACCAAAGCCTTTTTCCACCAAGTGGCATCAGCTACATAGATTATATGACACTATAATGTCCTAACATAAATGATTTCTAATAGGAACAAACCATTCAAATTCAAATCCTTTATGGTTAGGCATATAGTTTTCCTTTGGGAAGAAGGGAAGCAGAGCAGGGAATAAATGTTCTAGCAATAATTACAAGAGATGTTAACACATATAATAACATGAAATACAGAAAGTTTAAGCTGCTTACAAGAGTCATCAAAGGTGGTAAAGAGAACTCAGTCCTGTCATGGTCCCAATTTCCTTTTAGAATGTCACTGATTACTTCTGGCAAGGGCACTACCGTAGCTGCAACCTACAAAATTGTTGAAATCATTGATGTTTATGGAACATTTCTAACAATCCCGAAACGATGCATGGTCAATCAATGTAAGAGTAACGAACAGAAGAATCCTAGCATGTTTTTTATCAATAGCAGGTAAACTAAAATAATGCGGCTAAAGCAACAATTAGTTACCTTTGGTTTTTTTCACTTCAAGAAAAAAAAAACATATGGAAGGAACACAGTACCAAAGTTACAAGTTTGTGGAAATTGAACGAATGCAGTGTAAAACGGTGACTGCATAATATTTATCATTGAACATATTTGTCCAGGGAATTTGAAGAATTCAAAGGTAATAGCTGTCAATAATCTCGAGATAGAAGCCAAATATAGGTCATATAAACAAGGGAGGATGCATTGTACCAGTTCTATATTGAATTTACAGATTCTATCGTGTGTGTGTGTGTTTATATGATGAACTTGAATAATGAGAATTGTAGTATTGTCATAGTACCTGAGTGGAAGAAATCACTTCGGGCGAAAACCGCACATAGCGGTGACTGCCATACACAGCTGAACTTACATCAAACCCACTACCCACTTTCCCTTGTGCAATACAGTGTGCAGTTTGTGCTATTTTATGAACCATATCAAGATCTGCAATATCCTTCCTCTCCTGACGATCTTTTGAAGAGGAAATCTTTACGACACCAAGGTAATGGAGTAAAGCAGCAACTACAGCGGTTGTCATTGCTGCAGATGAGCCCAAACCAGTTTTGGCAACTTCAGGCTTACAATTTCCTTCGTTAGCATCATCAGTATTGAAAGAAATGGAGGCAAAAGGCGGAAGGGTGGCCAATGATTCTGGTGTCAAAGGGAGTCCGCGTCTCTCAATCTGCACAAGTATTTGTCAAGACAAACGTCATGGTCTGATTTTTTAATTACTATTTGAAATCTTCAAACCATCAAAATTAAGGGAGACTGGAAGAGAAAAATGATGTACAAAAAGTATACAAACAATAGCAAATTACCTCATTCCTATAAGAATAAAAATCATTGGAACCCAAAATTGTAATGTCAAGACCTGCGCGATCGATCCATTTATGAAATTGGAAGTTTGAAGTTGTTGTTACACGTTCATGAATTAATCAATTAAAAGGGCTGAGGAAATAGCAATTTTTACCTTGCAAAAGTAGTTTGTGCAACAAGTCCTTTTTATTCTGGTCAGCTGTTGCATAAGCGGCAGCCACAGAGTATTGCACAGCATATTCCACAAAAGGGTTCCTTGTTTCACTGAAATAACAAACCAATTCTTGTAAGCCCCGCCTAAGTTCTGTTTGGACAATCATATTGATCGAGCGCTTATAGCAGAAGTGTAAAGTGATTACCATATAAGTGTTTATGTATAACTTATTATAAAAATTAAAATAAAGTCAAACTGTTTTCATATTAGTTGTAAGCTGTTTTCATAAGCTATCCTGGAGAAGTCATGAAAATAAGGTGAAAACAGCTTATAGACATATCATAAGTTGTTTCAAATAAGTCAATCCAAGCCCATAAAACTAGGAACAGTGAGAAACTAGAAATTAATTTGATCTACTCTCCAAACCATATAAGCATATTTATATGTGTTGCTAATAAAAGAGGAGTAAAATTGAATATCCAGAATTTACCTTGAGGAAACAGTTTGGATGGTGAGATTTTGGAGTGCTAATTTATACAAGGCTTCTCTGGAGAGTTGAGGAGATGTTAATCTGACATCTGACCAAGCCTGAAGGAAAAGAAAGCAAATTGAATTACATATATCAAAAGAATCATCAAAATGGAAATTATAAACATGGAAAAGAATAAAGAAGAACAGACCCAAGCCCAAGAATCAGGTTTGGTTTGAGGATAGATTGGTTTGACAATAGCATAAAAACGAGCATTTGTACTAAGAACAAGTCCAGCATTGGGTCTCTCCAAAACAAGGTAACCACCGGTCATTAACACCTTTCCAGGAGCAGAAGCAACCACCCTGTTTGTTAATATCAAAAATTATTATTATAATAAATGAAACAAACAGAGTAAGATGAATGAAAGCTTACACGGCCATTGATATTGGGATCTTTCTTCAACTCGTTGTAGATGAATGGATGGATAGATACGATATTCTTAAATCTTGTTCTGTATATGTAGCATTTGGCTTCAGGAAAATAGACACGCGTTGCACGAGGGAGGGAAGGAATCAGTAATACTTATACTGCTACCAACTAAACTACTTCAATCCATTTTCCTTTCAATCAAATAACAACAACGTTGTTGTCTTTGTCTTTTAAACGACTTGGGGAAATTTTTTAACTTGTTTGGGATCTTGGATACATGGTTATTTATGTCAAACCGCTTTTGTTTTGTTTTTCTACCAAATTACCATTTAGGACATACAATTATTTTTCAAACAACATACTGTAAACCTATTTTTATTTTATTTTTGAAAAATGTTAACTAATGTCCGACGCACCCGTCAAAGTTTTAAAAGTGTAAGAGATGATATTTTCAATGCAAATACTCCCTTTTGTTATATTTTTTATAAACAAAAATCAATTTTTTAGGTTCATTGGATATATAATAGTGTATATGGTATTTATATAGACCAAATACATTAGTCATTCAATGAACCTAACAAATTATTTTTGTTTATAAAAACTATTGGTGGGAGTATGTATATATACATATATATATATATATATATATTTCCCTTAACTATGCTCGGAAACACTAGTTAGAGAGACATTTTTTTAATAAAGTTACATTAACTCGTTCAAATTGACAGTGAAGAGAATCAAATTTGAAAAATTGAAAGGAACACACTCCAGGGTTCCAACCAAACACTATAAGAGAAATGATATTTATACAACAATTTTGTGACAATTTTTAACAATTTTTTCTCTCATACTCGCATCATATGCCTACTCTCTTTCTTCCTTTTTTTTTTCTTTCTATCTATCGTTGTTGACGAATAGAAAAGAGAAAAATAAATTTGTCACAAGAGTTGTTGGTTATAAAAATATCATTACTCTTAATGTAAACATATTAATTATAAAAATGATATTTATACATCCACTTTTTGAACAACTTTTGGACATTTGTTTCTTCTTTCTTCTTTTGGCACACAATGTAAGTACGAGAGATATTATAAAAGTTGTCACAAAATAATTATCTAAATATCATTTCTCATTAATTACTACTTCATTCGTTTCTTAATATAAGTTTTCATTGTTCTACCAACAGAGGTTGGGTCAAGCGTACAAAGTTAGTCTCTGATTGACGAATTAAGTATTGAATTTTGGTTGGGAGAGACATCTATATTTATGTTTGAAGCATCTTTAATCGTATTATCTCTATTGAGAAAAACATGTGAAAATATATATAGATTTAAAAAATAAAATAAAAAGAGGTCCTTGTTCTTCTCTTATACATGTAAGGTAATGCACTTTACTCTTATGATATGGAAACGAAATTGTATCTTAATTAATTTAGTAAATAATTTTCGAGAATTTCTTATCATAAGTAGTTTTAAAAATGTGTGTCAACCAACATGATCTATGTGAATGCACACAAGTAAATGACAATTCTTTGAAACTATACACTAATTTGGTGATTTCAAATCCAAATTACAGTATAAACTAACTCAACAATTGGTTCATGTATAAATTAAGTATTGTGGTCATTACCACCTCTCGCTTGTGATGGTAACCTTGGAGGAGAAGTTCTACAAATTGGGCACGAGGCATTCAGTGGAAGCCATTCATCAATGCATTGTGCATGAAAGCAATGTTCACATTCTGGCATAGTTTTCACCGTCTCTTTAGGCATATATTCTGACAAGCATATTGGACATATCTTACCATTAGGTTTTGGCAAGTGTATGTCATCACCTATCACTATTTTTGGGTAGGATTCAATTGTTGGCTTATCAAGACCTGAAGTGTTGGTGTATTCATGATCAAGAAGAGACTCAAAATCTGCAACTGTCTCACGTGCCCAAATCCAACCATGGTTTCCAATTCTGAACTTGCTACATATCCAGCTTAATAGTGAAATGAAGCACAACAAAGCTGGCACCCCTGCACATATGGCTATGGCATAACTTGCACCACGGGAAATCCCTATCAATGTTTCAAATTTCATGGATCATTCTTTTGCAACATTCATTATAACTATAAGCAATTAAGCATATGTTATCCAATTGCACCATCTAAGTTGTCAACCCATGGAAATAAGTAGTACATACATAAAATAAAATGTTTTTAAATTTTTAAAAATGTTTATTTTTCTTATGGGAAAGCACTCTTTATCGACGGGAATTTAAGTCATAACTCATGACATCTAACGAAAAGATGTAAAAATTTAATAAAAGGTTGCTTGATGATTTAGAATTTTAGATATGACAACATATACTACATATAGAATAAAAATGACAAATGCCGACAATTTTTTTTGTTTGAGAAAGACAAATGCTAAAATTTAAAAAGGACAACAATGTAGTATTAAATTGTTTTTTCTAAAAAAAAAATGTAGTATTAAATTGTTCTTGAAGAATTGGTCTGCGATTCACGGTTTTAGTGGACCAATATGATTAAAAAATTCATCATGACTCATCTCCCACAAGACTATTTTAATTATATATTTATATACATGCTTCTGTTTGTAAAAAAATTCTTTTATTTAATAAATTCACGACAAAGTAGTACCAAAAACAAAAAAGAAATCATGAGAAAGAAGTTTCGTTGTTTTCCCTAGCTGTTCGAAACTTTAAATTTCCATATCTAATTAAGTCATGGGAAAGAAATATAATATTTAAGTTTCACTACAGTTACTTATACTCTTCTTCCCTTTAAAAAAAAGTTACTTATACTCTCCGTTTCCAATAGTCTCCCTTCAGTACTAACCTAAACAATAAGGATTATTTCTTCTTAAGATAGTTAATTGATTAACCTAAGGAGGGTGCATGATTGAATAAAAAGGTATAAATGTAAATGATAAACGAGAGAGATCAAGATAAAAATTGATCCACAAAAAATGAATTGGTCCAAATTGGCAGAAGTTCGATCATCAGCTGGCCTTTTGTGTATGAAAAAAATCAATCGAAAGACTCTGCATATTCATCAATGGAGATAGTTTAAGTTTAGTATTATTACCTTGTCGTGGAGGGACATTGTAACAAGCAATTTCAAAAGTAGAGTTATTTTTGAAGCCACAGCGTCCACCATGAGACTCACACCTTCCACACGGTGGCGAATTCCACGACAACCGGAGATCATCATTTAGTTCAGACGACAACACTTGATCAAAAAACGGCGATTGAACCGGCACGTTAACGGTATCAACCAAATCACAAACAGAAGACAAGTGCACAAACACGGTAAGTGAAGGTGTTGCAAAAACGTTGTACTTGGAGTAATCACTAAGACAAGCTATTGGTTTGTACCTAGAGGTAAGGTATTCCAAGTTGTGTGAGCAATTAAAAAAGGTAAATTGTTGATAGTAAACGGCATCAAAAGGAGAGGTAGAGAGGTTGAGTGAGAGAAGTAGTTTTGGGAGACAGTTATTGGGATCATTCACAAAAAGTTCTTGTTTGGGATAGTTTATTTTTTGGATACCAAGATTTTCCATATAAGGTAGATTGAGGAGTGTTTGGCTTTTTTCATTTTCATCGCATAATACTTTGAACCCTGGGTATCCACATGTATTTGCTTGTTTTCCTTCTATATGGAATGGGAATCGTATTAGTGGTTCATTCGTGTGGCAAACAGTGTCTAAGCATGTTTCTATGGTTGCTAGTGCCACTACTTGTGTTTGATTAAGGTTGAAGAGGAAAAGGAAACAAATTAGGATGAGTTTGGGATTGGGAGTCTTCATGTTTGTCAATGGATTTTGGGTTTGGCTAAATTATTGGTATTTGGGATTGTCACCAATAGTGACAATAATCTTGCCAAATATGGTGGTGGGGCGGTGGTGGACTACGTCATATTGCATACTATAATGTATAGGACTATTGTCATCAATAGTGTACATTTGTTAAGGAATCATACTATAATGTATAGGACTATTGTCATCAATAGTGTACATTTGTTAAGGAATCATACTATAATTTATAGAATTAGGGTATCTTACCTTGTTAAGAAATCCAAAAAAAGAAATATTCTCTTAAACTTTATGCATTCAATTCATTAAAACATTAAAGCTTAAATTTAATGCACGCATTCCAATACATTATTTCTACATTTGGATTCTAAACTTGTGCCTTAAGGGCACAAGTTAACATTGTTGGAACAAGGGTGTTTCACAAATCACCTATTGAGTTTTGACAATAACAAGGTATTAAAAATAATCAATTAGATATGCTAAACAATTTGTTCGAGTGTGCAGGATCCATAATCAAAGTACTATTCTTAGAGATTCTGATTGAACAAGTTCAAGAGCAAAGGAATTTATTTGAAGCTTAAAGCATCTGGAAGAATGAGTCTGAAGAACTGCGTCTAAAGAACTGCGTCTGAAGAAACGAGTCTGAAGAAGAGCTCCTGAAGACACGTCATCAGAAGCAAGAACATCAGAAGCACTGATCATCAAAAGCATATCTCACCAGAAGCTACTTCACCAGAGTTGACA
>Ga0315914_1005474_pt1 | contig 18439 bp, 11 predicted proteins | sample MpolenodulesMG_FD_203920 | JGI IMG/M metagenome (GOLD analysis project Ga0315914, IMG submission 203920) | Medicago polymorpha root nodule microbial communities from Los Angeles, California, United States - elongated nodules | ecosystem: Host-associated > Plants > Roots > Nodule | place: USA...
ATAATTTACTACTCCCTCCGGTCTCAAATCTAAGAAAAGATTCATTTTTTAGGTTCATTGAATAAATAATGTATCTTCTTTACAATCTAGATAAGATACATTAACTACTCAATGAACCTTAAAAAAGAATCTTTTCTTATATTTGAGACCGGTGGGAGTACAACATTAGAGTGCAAAATATCTATACATATAATTTTAATCAAAATCAAAATGATTTTATTTAAAATCAGAATTTCCTTTTTTAAGTAAAAAATAAAAAAAATTAAGAAAGTGAAAAATCAAAATTTATAAAAAAAAACTAATTTATATCAATAAAAAAAAAAGTCAATCAGACATATAATAGTATAATTGTTAATTGATTCTTTCCTCAGAAAAAACAAATTAATAATTGATGCTTGGTCAACAAGTATCAACATAAGATTTTCCCTAAAAAAAAGTATCAACATAAGATTCATGACTGTTACACTATTATCTATAAATAAGATTCATTGGTTGGAGTCGGAATTGGAGGCGTAATTTATTCGATTGGGAGTGAGAATTCATACTAAGAGATGTTCAAATTCATTTCCAATCAAATGTGCAGAATAGTTGGATATGGTTAAATCTCGCAGCGAAATCTGGGCAGCCATGACACAACCGTTGCAAGCCTATGCAAGAAGCTTTGTTCTAGTCTAGTACAGTACTATTATGGAAGAAAATAACCTTTGCTACCATTATATAATCTGATAATATAAAGTTCAAATTCATCCATATTATTTCATTAAAAAGAAACAAAAAATTGCATCCATATTATCTAATGACACTACTTTTGAAGTTACAAGTCTTGAACTCAACATTTTCAATGGTAAGTTTATCGGTTGGAAAAGGACATTCAAATTTTTCTTTCTTTGGCAGCAATTCACAGGGTGTAGGACTCACATTACTTGTAACTCCAGAAACATCAGTGCAATTCCATGGAAGTTCCTTTTTATGTGCACTCATTTCAATAGTGACATTAGAAACACATATTCCTGTAAAAGCGTCATTCTGAATTCCATCAAGCTGTCCTGCAATTGTCACATTCTTAGCAGTAACATCTTTATAATTTATTCCACTAATTTTAGGCAATGCTTTTGGATCAAATCCATTGTCAGGGTGTGACTTATAAGACCCTGTCATCCAAAAAACATATTTCATTGTGACCAAATTCATTCCTTTGACAAAAATGTCCTTAACATATGCACCTCTACCGATGGCTGTTTTGATTCGAACAGCCGATTCTGTGTTGATTGCTGTGACGTCTTCAATTCTAACATCTTGGATTCCACCTGACATTTCACTGCCTAATGCAACCATTGCACTTTTAGGGGATATACAAGTTAACCTTCTTATGATTATCTGTTGAGATGGCTTTCCAAATTTGATTCCATACTCATCCCATCCACTTTTTATTGCAATACAATCATCACCAGAAACTATGTAGTTATCTTCAATCCTAACATTTGTAGATGAATCTGTTATGGGAAAAAAATGGAAAAACAAGAAGTGGTTAGTAATTTACTCCTTGCAATTGAGCCTTTTGTTCAGTATGAAGGTCATAAGTTCCATTTACTTGGAAAAAAGAAAAGAAAAAAAAAATTGAATTTTTGATTCGTTTGTTACAGATTTTCTAAGACAAAAAAGAACTTGAAACAAAAAAAATATAAACTAATTTCTAAATGATTGTATATCAAACAGACCAAAAATACATTTACCTGGGTCTATACCATCTGTATTAGGAATGTCCACTGGTGCAAGAATTGTAAGTCCATTTATAATTATGTTACTGAAGATATAAAGTTTGGTCAGATGAATGAAATAATGTATACATAAAGAAAAATAAGGTTGAAAAATTTGAAGATGGTGAGACTCATCAAACCTGCTGTAAACTGGATGGACAAACCAAGAAGGAGAATTAATCAAAGTGAGATTTGATATTTGAATTTGATCAGAATACATAATCTCAATCATGTATGGCCTAGTGAGTTTCATTTGACCCTTGTGGAACTTGTCCCACCAAATAGATCCTTGTCCATCAATTGTCCCATTGTTACCTTATGAACGAAATTCAGTAGATCAAATTTTAATCTAAGCTTGAAAAATTTTAATAATGGCATAGCTATCAATTTATCTAAATAGTTACCAGTAATTATAACATCAGTGAGGTTAGTTCCAAAAACGAGACTGCTAAACCTTCCATCAGATGCATTTCTTCCACTTCCATAAGAAGGTAAAACAGGGAATTGAGGCCATTCTGATTCAACCTGAATCATATAAACGTCCTTTAATTGATTATATACTTTTCAAAAATGCTACAAAACAAAAGTAGTGATTATATATACCTGAGATGCAAGAATGACAGCATCTTTTTGGAGAAAAAGAGTGAAATGGCTTGTGAGATTAAAGCTTCCAGTTAGCCATTTACCTGGTGGGACAATAAGTTGTGCACCACCATCATTTGCATATTGTCTAAGGTTGGTTATTGCTGAATTAAAAGCTTTTGTATTAAGGGTTTTTCCATCACCAACAGCACCAAAATCTGTCAAAACTGCACTGTGTTTTCTGCAATTGATTGCAGGATAATCAAAGTTGTTCAATTTACGACTTGGTTCTCTGCATTCTGCTAATGAACCAAATATCAGAAGTACAGATATCACACCAATAACCTGCACAAAACAATTATTTTCGTAGACAAAAATAAATAAGCAACATAAAAACTTAAACCATTGACAATGTGACATGGAATTGAAGAGTAAAATGAACAGTATTTAAAAACTATGGACAGAAAATTGCAGTACATAGGAATGTTCGAATACTGGACTCTTCATCATGTTTTTATGAGACATGGCAGTTGTTGTAGAGAAACCATAAACATATGGTCTCTATATATAGAGAGGATTATATGACTACAAAATGCATATCGAAATCTAATCAAAATTTATTATTATTTGGCTATACAATTTCCTATGGATAATTTTGATTCATTGTAAAGAGAAAAGTAATAAAGGTTATTCAATTTTTTACTTTATGCCGTTCAAAGAATAAAATAAAGATTATTCAAATACATTAATTTTATTATTAAAAAAATACCTTAATTTTATTGAAATGCTGGCTAACAAGTATTTAAATGTCCATCATGGACTTTTTATTTAACTTTTGACCAAAATGTGCAGCTTGGATTAAAAATAATAATATTTCATTCAAAAAATTAAATGTTAAGATTTGTGAATGATAAAAATAGAAAAAAAATAAAGATTAATTAGTAATATTTGATACTATCATATTTTAATTGTATGTCAAATGCTTGTCAAAGGAAAAATATCTTCATTCAATGATATAATGTTCTTGATAAGAACTTGTCTCATAAAGAATAAAAAGACTATTGAATATTAAAATATATATTAGTTTCATGGTATTTTAGAAATAATATAATTAAATATGATAAAATTAGTTACATTACATTTACCTGTATTTTAGATTACATAATGTGATTACTTTTTAAACATCATAAAAAAGGGATTTGAAATGGAAACCGAAATGGTAAAAATAGTTAAATTTCAAATTGTCTTGAGTGATAAAAATTACTTAATAGTTAAACATTATATGGTCTAGCAAACCTAGTAGTATTGAACTTAAGCAATAATAAAAATTACATTATTTTTTTGAGGAATAAAAATTACATTATTGACAATTAAACCTTTTATGGTCTAGCAAACTTAGTTTATATCTGAAATCAATTTGACGTTGGGATACAAAATATTTAGAAGAAGAAAAGAGAGAATAATTTTCATACATTGTGTAAAGAATAATTTTGTTTGGAGAACGACCCCCATGATAAGATATGGTCATTGGCCATTGACAAGGTGCGAAAGGATCGTAGGGACTAACGGAGTGCATGATCTTCATTGGATTTGGGGCACGATGCTTGAGCATATAGGTGGAAAGAAGCAGACGAGAGTATTAAGGAACTATAGTTGATTCAAAAAAATGTTCAAAATGATTCATATTTCATGTAATGGACTATAAAGTCAACAATAAATATATAGTTGAATTAGGGTAGCATATCCTGAAAGGAATTCAAGGAGTGTATATATAATGGATCATTCAAAAGATAGTTCTATGTTCAACTAAATATATAGTATTATTCATTCTTTTTCAATAATAGCATTAAAGTTCAAATTTGACATGCATGTTATCAGAAGACACTACTTTGAATGTTACAAGTCTTGAACTGAACATTTTCAATGGATAGTTTATCTGTTGGAAAAGGAAATTCAATTTCCTTCTCTTGCAGCAATTCACATTGTTGAGGAACCACGTTACTTGCAACTCCAGAAACATCGGTACAATTCCATGGAAGTTTCTTCTTATGTGCACTCATTTCAATAGTCGCATTAGAAACACATATTCCAGTAAAAGGGTCATTAGAAATTCCTTCAAGTTTTCCTGCAATTGTAACATTCTTAGCAGACTCTATAATTTATTCCACTAATTTTAGGCAATGCTTTTGGATCAAATCCCTTATCAGGATGATCCATAAGAACCTGTCATCCAAAACACATATTTCATTGTGTTCAAGTCCATTCCTTTGACGAAAATGTCCTTCACAAAAGCACCTCTACCGACAGCAGATTTGATTCTAATAGCGGATTCTGTGTGGATTGCTGTGACGTCTTCAATTCTAACATCTTGGATTCCACCTGACATTTCACTGCCTAATGCAACCATTGCACTTTTAGGGGATATACAAGTTAACCTTCTTATGATTATTTGTTGTGATGGCTTTCCAACTTTAATTCCATACTCATCCCATCCACTTTTTATCGCAATACAATCATCACCGGAGACAATGAAAGTTGTCTTCAATTCTAACATTTGTACATGAGTCTGTTAAGAAGGGGAAAAATGGGAAAAAACAAGTAGTGGTTAATTAGTATTTTAGCACATGTAAATTGTAGCAGTGTTCAAGGAAAAGAGTCGGCTATATTGGAACTAAACACTTGTTGAATTACTTCCTCATTCCAGCCATTCGATGAGGTGTTCATCAGACTATTCACAGGAAAATCCCTCACAGAGTTTACCCCCACAATATTTCCATCTATGTGATCCCCATTCACTAACCATGGTTCATCAACTATAGATATAGAGTGACCCGTACTGATACACCAATGCGCCCTGTTGTGCACTATGAAGCAAACCTTCAAAATACTTCTCATTACATAACTAGGTTTGTGACCCAAATTCGACGTCAAGTAACTACGGGAAGGAAAATACCAAGCATTGTAAATACGAGAGACAATATAATCAGGTTATGTCTGAAATTTCAAACCTTGTTTCCCTAACATAGCCATATTAAAAACAGTTCACTCTTTGAATCTCATACCTCCATGGTTTTTAAGCATCGGCAACTTCTTCCAAGACATCCAATGAATACCCCGATTATTGGGTCCCCATGTGTAACACCCCAAATTTCTTTTTCATATTTTTAGCAATATTATTGATAAATATATAGATGAGTATATCTTTAATTATTAAACTTATGTTTAATATATATAAAAGAAGTTATACTGAGAAATATATAAGTTAATTTTAAATAAAATAAATTATAATTGATACTAATAGTAATAGTGAGAGTTATGGAAGGCCCACTAACTAATATCTATGAATTTGTAATGCAACTACCCAATAAGGATCAAATTTAAAGGGTATTTGAAGTTTGGGGGAGTGGTTACATAGGGGTTGAAGAACTAGGATAGTTTCAAGGAACTCTTGTAATCACATTTGTATTCAACATTGTTACTATTAGTGAAAGTCCTTGGTGGAGGCGTCGTTTTTCACCAAGAAGAGTAGAAGAAGCCCAAAGCGATGACGAAATGGTGAACTACTATAAAAATCTCGGTGTCATTCTCATTTCCCTTATCCTCTTTAATTTTCATAATTGTATATGTTCAAATTGATTAATTTATAGAATGGAAATTGATTTTGATCTAAGTTGTTTTTTTATTAAAATGGGCTTAATTCCTTGAATTAGGTTTTCACTATTTTATTTGGATCAATTAGTTTCAATTCCTAACCAATTCATCAATTGCATATACATTGTGTTTTTTATTGTTAGCTTGTTATATTCTCTTATAGGTTTGGCTTTGAAATTGTCTTGTTTTGCAAATTGTTTAAGTACTATTAATATTTGATTGAAATCAGATTTAACTTGTGAATTACTTAATTCTATTGTAAATCTTATTAGTACATGGTCTTAACATTTTGTCATAGTTTGTGATTGTTCAAAGCATATTTCCATTTAGTCAAAACATTTAAAACGCTTTTGCCAAAACTCCGTAGATTTTTCAACCGCTATTCACCCTAACGTGCATCCTATTAGCTCAAGTATTGCCAGATATAATATCAAAATTGCAAAGAGGATTCATCAAAGGCAGACAAATTAAAGATTGTATTTATCTAACCTCAGAAGCCATCAACATGCTGCACAAAAAATCCTTTGGTGGCAATCTTGCAATTATGATAGATATAGTAAAGGCTTTTGATACAATTGATCGGAAGTTTCTCATCAAAGTATTGAAAGCTTTTGGTTTTAATAATATCTTTTGTGACTGGATACACGTTATTCTTCAATGAGCAAAATTATCTATATCAATCAATGGAAAATCTGATAGATACTTTGCTTGATCTAGTGGGGTCAGACGAGGAGACCCAATATCTCATCATCTTTTCTACTTGGCTGAAGAAGTATTAAGCAGAGGACTGTCTCTATTGATTTCAACTGTAAACTGCAATTGATCAAGGGTAACAGAACAAACAATATTTCGTCGCATATTCTTTATGCAGATGATGTTATGCTTTTTTGTAAAGGAACTTCTTCCAACATTCTAGTTCTTTCAGATTTCTTTGCAAGATATGCAAATATTTCTGACCAGCAAATCAATCCTAAAAAATCAACTATCTTTTCTGGTTCCATATCTCAACCTAGACTGGCCCACATAGTTAATACTTTGGGTTTCAACATTGGTGTCTTACCTTTCTTTTATTTTGGAGTTCCTATCTTAAAAGTTAAACCAAAAGCTATCTATTTTCAACAAGTGGCGGACAAAATCAAAGTTAAGCTTGCTTCGTTGAAAGCTTCACTACTCACCTGTGCAGGCAGATTACAGCTTCTCAAGAGTGTGATTCAAAGTATGATAGTTTACTATATTATTATACATGCATGGGCTATCAGTCTTATTAAGCAATTCGAGAGATGCATGAGGAACTTTCTTTGGAGTGGGGACCTAAACAATGGGAAATTAGTCGCGGTTTCGTGGAAAGTGGTCTGCTCTCCTGTGAAAGAAGGTAGTATAGGGCTCAGATCGCTCTCTAAAATCAATGATGCCTGAAAACTATCGCTCTCCTGTGAAAGAAGGTGGTCTAGGGCTCGATTTTTTTTAAGTAGAATGAAAAGAGGAAACATGTTCATATCTCATCACATTTACTCTTCAATTTGGAGTGGTCTAAAAGTTCATATGCAAACCATCAAAGATAACACTTCATGGTTATTAGGGGATGGAACTTCTATCAATTTTTGGTTGGATGAATGATCTGGTAGCCCCCTTGTCAGTCTGCTTAATATTCCACATCACATTCAGAATAATTTGCAAGCAAAGGTTATTGACTTTATTCACAATGCTCAGTGGAATGTTCCTTTAGAAATTCAAAACTTGTTCCCTTCTCTGATGAATCGTATTTCTTCAATTACTATCCCAGTTAAGCATAAGGAAGATCAATTTTTATGGAAACAAAATGATTCTGGCATTCTCTCTATGAAAGAGGCTTACCTTTTCCATTCACCTGCCGGCATTTAGAGAAATTGGGCAAGGCTGATATGGAATGCAGCAATTCCTCCTTATAAAGCATTTAAGGTTTGGAGATCTATTCACAAGAAGCTCCCTATAAATGAAAATCTATCTTGAAGAGGTTGTGATTTACCTTCTCTTTGTAACTTATGCAACAAGCATCATGAAACAATTGAACATCTGTTCCTACAATGTCCTTTTTCTTTAGCTCTTTAGAATTGGCTGCAAAATATTGTCAGCATAAACATTAACGTAACCTCTTTTTTGACAATCTTTGATACCTGCTATAGAAGTTGGAGTCCTCGGATCTCTGATTTCACTATCCTGAAAGCTTTCAAAATTGAGACTCAACTCCATAAGGCCCCCAATATTTTGGAGGTTTTCTGGCACCCTCCAATTCTCAACTGGACCAAATGCAATACTGATGGAGCTTCCTTCAGAAATCCTGGCCATTCTGCTTGAGCAGTTATCTTTTCAAATAGAAAGGGTGAAAGTAAAGGTTGTTTTGCTCTTAACCTTGGAATCTCAAATGATCTCTCTGCAGAATTAATGAGGGTGATTTTAGCTATTGAAATTGCTTATGACAAGAACTGGAACTACTTGTGGATAGAAACTGACTCTAAGTGGGCTTCAATGGCATTCAAGTCTCATAACATTGTCCCTTGGAAACTCAAAAATAGATGGCAGAATTGTGTGGTTAAATTAGAATCTATGCACTTTATGATCACTCGTATATATAGAGAAGGTAATCACTGCGTAGATAAGCTTGCCAATTTTGTAGTGTGTCTTTGGAATGATATTTAAGTTATGATTAGATTTTCATTATGAACAATTTATGCATTTATTTTCTTTTAGTATAGTTAAATTTCTTGACGAACGTCCCATGAGCATAGCTCAGTTGGTAGGACAATGAATTATTATATGCAGGGGTCGGAGTTCGAACCCCGGACATCCCATTTATTCACCTTATAAGGTGAATTCTAGCCACTAGGCTACCTAACCAAAAAAATAATTTCTTGACGAACGTATTGCATCTTTCTTTCCTCTCTAAACAATAAAACTCAATTGCTTCGGTGAGTAAATCTAGATGAAGGTTTTGTATGCTTATATATAACGAGCTATCTAATTTGCAAGATTTTTATACTTAATTTGGCTAGACTAAATCATCAAATGAAATTTCCACCTGGTGTGTAGTGTAGGTAGATATAAGTCAATTTTCATATTGTATTTGATATTCTAATCTTAGAGGATAAAACAGTTCAGGAGGTGGCATACACAAATCAACAAGTGCTTTAACGTTTTAAAATATATATATGTGAGTTGCTATTTTAAATTGAAAATGTTTAATAAAAGTTGTTCACAATGTTTTTTTTTTAAGAAAAAGTTGTTCATAATGTTAAAGGAATGTTTCTGAACAAAAGTATAGCTTGAAAATCAACGAAGTAGCATAAAAAGGGTGCATAAAGCAAAACCATAAAAATATATTAGAAAGAAAATAAAACAAACACGAGGGTGATCAATCTAAAACTCTCTCCATGTTGGTATAATATATATTACCAATTGAAATATTCATGTATTCTTCCAAAATTCTAAAGCCCTAAATTCTAAAATCATAAACAAGTAATCATGTTAAGGAGAATAAGAAGAAAAAAAGAGATGAAGGAAAAGAAGAAAACTTGGCCGCAAAAGTAGAGGAGGGGAAGAGAAATTTTTGAAAGATTTTTGAGATAAAGAAAAGAGAATAGCGCCGTACACATAGTATATTGGGGTTTGTTTGAGACATACAACTCTTATACACACGTGGATATTTTAGCAATTTACTTAATTCATTAACGGATACGGATATTCGCTGGTGCGGGCAGTGGCGGAGCCAGAAAAAAAAAACTCGGGTGGACCACCAAAGTTAGTAATAATAATAATTACAGTTTTGTTTGCAAACGACGACATGGGATTATCAAGTACAAGATGCGGTCAATACAAAAGTAACAGCAATATTGTGACAACCATGGAAGAGGTGTGTATATCTCAATTAATAGCAGACTACTATATAACAAAGACAAAATATTGTGACAACCATGGAAGAGACGTGTATATCTCAATTAATAACTGACTACTATATAACAAAGACAAAATTCTAAAGAGGATGAATACATAATACATTGAACCCTTTGTTCATAAGTAAAATTAAAGTCAAAATCAGCAACTTAGGTAAGTAAAATGGTAGATTCTAGGGTGAGGGCTCTAACAAATTCCTCACTGGTGGACCACTATGAACAACCATTTAGAGCCATCAGATTGATCAAGTTTACATATACTATTATACACCATATCACACCTTTATGATTTATTTTATTAAATAAACTATTTTTGCTCTCTTCCTCTCATTTTGTTCATGAAGTATGCGCTGACTGCAAAAGTGAAACCGTTCACCGCCGCTTTCTTTCCCATTTCCACTGCTTTCCTCCCACCTCCTCCACCTACGGACAACCACGACTCATTCCGAAACCTATTGGAATTCATGTTTATAATTATATAATTATGGAATTCATGCTTAAAATTATAATAACGTTCTATCTAAATCAAATAAAGTAAATCTGAAACCCCCTACTCTCAAGCTTCAAACATAAGATAAAGAGGGAATGCATGAAAGTGTTGCAGAGAGAGGTTTTCAAAGTTTTCTTTCAATCTCAGATCGTGAGATTTTTTATATTTCCTAATCATCCCATTCCCTAAAATGAAGATTTTTTTTTTCATGTAATGGTTTTTTTTAATCAATCAATGATTTCTAGATTGAATAAAATTAAAGGGTCATGGTATAATTATATCTTTTAAAGAATCTTCAAGAGAGGAGATGTTGTTGTGGTGGTGGTCTACGAACAACAAAAAAAGTTCTACTTGGGTAAATGGCAGGTGGGGCTGGTTATTGTGTGTTGAAATATAGATACACTCTCACTTTTATTTCTAAGTCATCTCAACCTTTGATTATCTTTGTAATAGATCTAATGGTGAATAAAAATGGTCCATCGGTGAACCACTTGTTTGATGGTTCACCTTAGATTCCACCGTCTTTTGGATATGTAATTTAGTTTTGAAGTAAAATATTGAAAATCTTTCAGATCGTTAAAAAAAAAACATTGAATATCTGATGTGCAATACAATTTTCTTTTATATCAATCGTTTCTGATAAATTATTAGCAACTGTTATAAATTTCTTTAACTTCTGCTACCATTGTGTCAAACTCTACTAATCCATTGTCATTCATTATATTTCATGATGCATTTTTATATGATATGCCGGTTACATGATTTATGCTTCCTTTTTACTTTTCATTTCTGATTCCTGTTGTCCATACTCGTTTGCCGCATTCTCAATACCTTTTATTGTCCGCATCTTGCAAATATAACTATATTTTCCGTGTCTTTCTCTTAACTATGCAGAGGAAACTTAGAGATCTCAGTAAGGGATGAATAGATCTTTCTGTTGCGCAAAGTGATCTGGTATGTGAGACGGAGCATTTAATGTTTTCTTATGATTTATTTTGTAATTGGAAGCCAATTGCAAATGCTAAGTGGGATTAACTTTGCAGACAATTTTATCAATCAGTTTGAAATCAAATGGTTTTGGTGATGGATTCATTATAAATTATCGATTTTGCGATATCTTACACAAAAGCTTTTGGGTAGGAAAAGAAGCATAGTCTCTTATTAGGGATAAGAAATTAAAATTTATTAGAGAGTAGAGATAAGGGAAAATAATGCATGATGGAGGATGATCAGTATCTTAGTCATATGTCAAATTATTGACATGTTATCTAATCATGATTCAGTCACCCCCTATTATTAACAAAGTAAAAGATCACAAATCAAAATGCCATGAAATAAGGTATTATGGTGAAAACTACCAATTAAAGAATCATGACATGTATTTACGATATGTCTTAGAATTTGTTGTTGGGCCTAACACAACCCCACAAAACCGGCTTGTGAGGTCAGGATTGCCCCCACTTATAAATACTTGTGCATACCATCTCTTAATATCCAATGGAAGACTCTTAACAATATGCATGGCAAGTATTTTCAAATAATATATTTGTAGCTAAATGAATTGCTTATAATCAAAAGCCGCCTTTCTTCTGAATAAGAAGTTGGGTTCTATTTTAACACTATTGCTTTTAATTAAATGCACCATTTTCCATTGTTATGTTTGGTCTGCATTCCAAATATTTGTAGTATGTAAAGAATCTATTCCATCATTTGGTTTCCTGTCCATTTTAATTACTACTAGAGTTTAAGAATACCAAGTTCATAAGCATAATATTGAAATATTTTAGTCTTTATTTTACATTGGCTAATGTGATTATCCTACAGGAAAAGGGTCAGCCACTACCAATATTTGGTGAATGGGATATAAAGTAATACGCATTGTAGTTCAGTTCTGCATAACATATGGGTTGAAATTGTTTTTAACCTTAACCTTAGAACAATTTTCTTCCAAAGAATTTTAAAAAAACCTAAACCCAATAAGGGTAAAATAAACCAATTCATAAATTATAACGGCCTTAACTGAAAGTCTCTGTGGCTCAAATTGTTTGATCCGTTTAATTACATCATACTCCTAAAACATTCTATCCACTTGAACATAATTTGCAGGATGCTCTAATTGATGTCAATGTTGTTGAAGGAGAATTGCCTGCCATCCAAATTGAACAAGTAAAACTCTTTCACATTATGCTAATTCATGTTTAGATCTGCAATTATTGTTCCATTGGCTTAAAACTTTTATGATATGCTCAGGGTATTTCTAATGATCCTTCCAAAGCCATTGCTGGTGAAGGATTGAATAATCATGCATTAAACCACTGTGGCGAAGTAGTTTTAAATTCCTTTTTCTTTTACATCCAATTTGGAGTTTTCAGACTTCTTTTCTTACGAAACGGAAGCTTCTATGAATTTTTCATGATACTCGCCAAATAGGTATTTGGCAAGGAATTGGCTGAATCTTCAGAACACGGAACAAACACTATTCGATTAGGAACTGATCATTCTTCGGAAATTGAGGATGAGCAGGCATTCCTATTGGTTAACTTGTTTTACGATGTTTATCCAAATTACCTGTATTCACAACTCAGAACTGTACTGATGCTCCATATGAGTTAGAGTAGCCTGACTTAAACTTTAACAAAGAAGCTTAAAATGAAGCTTCCAGTATATTAGTAAATGCAAGAGTTGTATAAGTAAACAATAGTAGTTCTTTCTAAGATGCATTTAGGCACTGCCTGTGAGATTGGAGGGGAGGGGTGGGAAGGGCTTTGGGGGAATGGGAGTATAATTTAAATACAAAGTGGGTTGGCAATGGGTAAGAAGTTACTTGTTGGAGATTGAATAATAAAGGGAATTTACACGAGTAGACCTAGAATAATCGAAAGAAGCCTTTCTATTGTCATGTATTTTGGTTTCTATTTTAATAACACTATTGCTTTTAACTTAACACACTCTTTTGCATTGTTATGTTTGGTCTGTGTTCTTCTATGCTTCATGGTATCTTGTACTCCACATTATTTTTTGAGGTATGTATTTAAATTTTTGTAGTATCTAGAAAATCTATTCCATCATTGAGTTTCCATTCTAATTTAATTACTACTAGAGTAATATTGAAAAGTTTTAGTCTTTATTTTACTTTGGATAATGTGAATATCCCTCTAGTAAAAGGGTCGGCCACTGCCAATATTTGGTGAATGTGAAGTCAAAGAGTAAACATTGGAGGTCAGCTCTATATAACATCTGGGTTGAAATTGTTTGTAAACTTAATCTTAGAACAATTTTCTTCAAAAACATTTTAAAAAAACCTAACCCCCAACAGGGCAAAATAAATCAATTCATAAATTTTGAACGGCCTTACATGAAAGTCTTTGTGGCTCAAATTGTTATATCTGTATTTACATCATGGTCCTAAAACATTCTATTGACTTGAATATGATTTGCAGGATCCTCTTGTTGATGTCAATATTACTGTTCTTGAAGGAGAATTGTCTGTCATCCGAAATGAACAGGTTTTTTCTCTTTCACTTATTGCTATTTGATGATTAGATCTGCAGTTATTGTTCCATTTGGATAAAAATTTTATGTTGTGTTCAGGTTATCTCTGAAGATCCTTCCAAAGCCGTCGCGGGTAAAGGTTCAAATACATTAAACCGTTGTGATGAGGTAGTTCTTAATTTCTTTTTCTTTTACGTCTGATTTGGAGTGTTAAGACACCTTTTCTCGGGTGACAAAAAGAAAGCTTCTATGAATTTTTTATGATACTTGCCAAATGGGTATTTGACAAGGAATTGCCTGAATCTTAGAAACACGTAACAAACACTTCCATTAGAAACTGATTGTTCTTCAGAAATCGATGATGAGCAAAGTAATCCTATTCGGTAGCTTGTTTTAAAATGTTTAACTAAATTACTCAGACTCACAACTCAACTGTACTGGTGCTTCATATGAGTTCAAGTAGTTTGGCTTGAACTTTAACAATGAAGCTTAAAATGGAGCTTGTGGTATATTTGTAAATGCAAGAGTTGTGTTTATAAACACAGTTCTTTGTAAAATGGAGCTTGCGAGTTTGGAGGGGAAGAGAGATAAGGACTTTTTGGGGGAATGAGAAGGGTGGAAAATAGATCGAAATCTTACAGCTTTTTTTGAGATAGTGGTTTTGTAGAGAATGATAAACGAATTACTATAATAACATAGATTGGATTTGAATACTTTATCTAAACCCTCCAAAATACTCTTCCAATACATTTTTTGAGTTCCCTCAAATTAAGGGTATTTTGTATAACGAAGAAAAATAAACTCCCCAAAGCGCGCCCCTCCCAAATCCTTTCATTCCTTCCACTTCCGCCTTTTATTTCTTTTCCAAAGGCTCCCCCTCCCTTCCCTTCCTCGACTCCCTAACAGAGCCTTAATGTACAACAACAACACAAGTATTTTACATTAGTTGGAGGTAACTACATAGGTCAAATGATGTTATTGTGTAATGCCAAAGAAAACGAAGTCTTTCATATATGTCATTATGATTTGTAGTAAAATAATGCATATCCAATGTCGGATTTCTTATGGGTCGAAATTATTTGAAACCTTAATCTTTTATCAACTTTCTTCACAAGCATTTCAAAACAACCTAACCCCCTATAAGGGAAAATTAAACAAATTCATAAATTTTGAATGATCTTATCTGAAATTTTTAGATCAGTTTAATTACATTATAGTCCTAAAACATTCTATCCACTTGAATATAATCTTCAGGATCCTCTTACTGATGTCAATATTATTGTTCTTGATGGAGAATTGCCTGTCATCCAAAATGAACAAGTAAAACTCTTTCACATATTGCTAATTCATGTTAAGATCTGCAATTATTGTTCCGTTCACATAAAACTTTTATGGTTGTCCAGGGTATTTATGAAGATCCTTCCAAAACCATCACTGTTGAAGGTTCAAATAATCACACATTAAACCCCTGTGACGAGGTAGTTTTAAACAGCCTTATCTGAAAGTATTTGCGGCTCCAATTGTTAGATCAGTTTAATTACATCATAGTTCTAAAACCACTTGAACATAAATTGCAGGATCCTCTTATTGATGTCAATATTACTGTTCTTGAAGGCGAGTTGCCTGTCATCCAAAATGAACAAGTAAAACTCTTTTGCATATTGCTAGTTCATGCTTAGATCTCCAATTTTTGTTTCATTCACATAGAACTTTTATTGTATGTTCAGAGTATTCATGAAGATCCTTCCAAAGCCGTCATTGGTGAAAGGTCGTATAATCATGCATTACGCCTCTGTGACGAGGTAGTTTTAGACGGCCTTACCTGAAAGTATTTGTGGCTCAAATAGTTAGATCAGTTTAATTTATTTACATGAGTTTCCTAAAACATTCTATCCACTTGAATATAAATTGCAGGATCCTCTTATTGATGTCAATATTACTGTTCTTGATGGAAAATTGCCTGTCATCCAAAATGAACATGTAAAACTCTTTCACATATTGCTAATTTATGCTAAGATCTACAATTATTGTTCCGTTCACATAAAACTTTTATGGTGTGTCCAGGGTATTTCTGAAGGTCCTTCCAAAGCCATCGTTGGTGAAAGATCATATAATCATGCTTTAAACTCCTGTGACGAGGTAGTTTTAAACATCCTTATCTAAAAGTATTTAAGGCTCAAATTGTTTGATCGGTTTGATTACATGAAAGTCCTAAAACATTCTATATACTTGAATATAATTTGCAGGATCCTCTTATTGATGTCAATATTACTGTTCTTGAAAGAGAATTGCCTGTCATCCAAAATGATCAAGTAAAACACTTTGACATATTGATAATTCATTGTATATGTTTGTTTTGGATGGTGACCCTTGTGTTTGTGTTTGGGCTGATTGCCTCTTTCAGCCGATGAAGAGCTACACCTTTTCAAAGATCATTGCAACGGCGGAGTCATTGTTGGCATTTCTCGATAAGGACTTGCCATCTGTCTCGGAGGTAGACTACACCTCGAGTCGAGCTAAGTATAGAAGGATTGTGCTCGAGACTACAACGGTTGCAGGGCAGACTGTCCGCAATGACATCACCAGGAGGATGATGGATCTTCCTGTGCCTTTACAACAGATTATAGAGGCATGGTTGGATGTTTTGGCGAGTGAGGTAGAGACACCTTCCGAGGACTCGTCTGAGAGACCACTCCGTACTACATTCTCAACCTCCAAGGAGTATGGAGGCGTTTGTTCATCCTGCCACTCTTACAAGTGTTGTAGCTGCTGCTGGGAATGAGGTTGGGCCATCCACCTCTAAGGTGGTTCAGGAGGAACCAGTGGGTGAAGAGGTTCCCGTGGTTGTTCGTGAGCCTGTTGCTTCTCCTCAGTTATAAATAGCATTCATAGCAGTCACCTGATTCAGTCATAGTGCCTGAGCTCAGGAGCCACCATATAGTGCATTTCTTTCTTTTGTATATATTTTGAGGTATTTTTAGTGTATGACTTTCTTGCATTCTACAGATTTTTGTAAAGGCGATTTAAGAGTAATGGTTTTCAAATAAATTTTATTCCGTATTTAGAGTTTAAAATTTCACCATCTCCCTTCCAAAAGTTGAGATATTACAATATTTCTACATCCGTCCTTAATATTTGGTCCTTTTAGCCTTTTATTTTTATCCCTAAACTTTTGTTCTTTTAAGAAACCAATATACGAATAACAGTATTTTTGCTTTTGTACTATCACAAAAATAAAAAAACATGCAGTAAATGAGTTTTCTTTTTACTAAATGTATTAAAAGTAAATTGGTCTAAACTTATCCAACTTTATCATTTTTTTGAGTCTATACCTTGGAGGACCAAATATTTGAGTTCGAGGGATGACTATTCTTGATAATTGATATAAACCATTAATAAGACAAAAATATAAAAAGTAAAATGACAATTATATTGACAATGAGAGAATTGCATTGAAATAAGGGGTACATAAGATTGATATAACCAACTAATATGTTTTTGGTTAAATTGCTGATTGCAAATATGGCGAGTTTGAGTTTTGGTCCCTGCAAAAAAAAAACTTTTGAAATACATCCTTGCAATTTTTTGTTTTTGTTTTTTTAAATAGTCTCTAAGCCCACTTTCTTATTTATTTGGCGCATTTTTGCTTATGTAGCACTTGATGACTGTGTATGGCTGTCTCACATGGATTTTATTTGAAATTAAATTAATATAAACTAAACTAATAAATCATAATTTGTATTTTGTTTATCCAAAATACATCCTGTTCATAAAAAATAAAGAAAAACGTCGAAACTTACTATGAACAACAATCATAAAAATCCTCTCAAAATCTCTGCTAAGAATCTTTTCGGTCATACAAGCCTCGATGATGAACCACGATGCCTTTATCATTAGAATTTACAAACTTTGTATTTGATTAAAACACTTCTCTTTTTGATTTTTTTTAAAAGAGATAACTCTTTTTGATGTTGTTTATGATTTAAGCAAAAAATTATTCGTTCTGAATTTTTGGTTTTACCTTTAGGGGCCAATTCCACTACTAATACAAAGCTTTTAAATTATTTTTTATCAACATACCCTATTTTCTGCATTTGAAATACCAAAATATTTTATAAAAAGAGACAATTTTTTTTCCTAAAGAGTTTTATATTTAGAGAAACTAATAATATAATTTTTTCAATTGTATCTTCAGACAAACTGATCAATCAAATCAAATGAAATATCATCGATTTAGTTTGATTTGATTTTAATTTACTTATTTTCTTTTTTTTAGAAATGTTAACCAGTGTCCCGAGACACTAGTTAAAGAATTATAAAAGAAAATGTTTTTTTCGAAAATTGTGTATTTTATTTTTTGAAATTTGAAAAAGTGTTGCTTTTATTGTTGACTTTGTTTTTTCTTTCCACTTTTAACTGCTTAATTAGTGCAAGGGCACCGGTTAATAAGACTTTTTTTTTAACCAAATCAATTTAAAAAAAAAAAAAATCCCTTTTTGCAACTAAAAAAACCCATTTTTCCCTCCTTGTTTGGACATCAC
>Ga0315914_1005478_pt1 | contig 18433 bp, 16 predicted proteins | sample MpolenodulesMG_FD_203920 | JGI IMG/M metagenome (GOLD analysis project Ga0315914, IMG submission 203920) | Medicago polymorpha root nodule microbial communities from Los Angeles, California, United States - elongated nodules | ecosystem: Host-associated > Plants > Roots > Nodule | place: USA...
CTAATACTTATATAGTCTCTACACAATTGGGCTTAACCCACTTAATGTCTTAATGGGCTCACAACACTTATAAACTAACTCCCAAAGTTTCTATCCACTAACGGTTAAAAGTTATCGAATAATTACCAGTCTAAAACTAATTATCACCACCGAATAGTAACTTGGTAAAAATAATGGTTCTCACTTGAAACACTATAAATAACCCTCACCATGAAATTACTAATTTACCCTTGCTCACAAAATGACCAAAATACCCCTGAGTCTAAAATGACCATAATACCCTTCTACATCGAAATCCACTAATCCTAACCCAAAATACACACAGAGGCAATTACTCACATATAAGCACATATAAACACATATAAATAAATAAATAAATAAATCTAGCGAAAAACAGGTTGTACGTAAACAGCGGTTGCTCAAGAGATATGACAGGAGAGAAGTCTATGTTCCTTACCCTAACAATGAAAGACGGAGGAGATGTAAAATTTGGAGGCAACCAAACTGGCAAGATTATTGGTACATGAACTATTGGTAACTCCTCTATCTCTATTAATAATGTGTGGTTGGTAGATGGTCTAAGACATAACCTGCTTAGTATCAGTCAATTTTGTGATAATGGTTATGATGTGATGTTTGATAAGACCAACTTCATAGTAGTTAACAAAAATGACAACGCCATAATATTTAAGGGAAATAGGATAGATAATGTCTATAACATTAACTTCTCTAAACGTGTTGATCAGAAGGTAGTTTTCCTTCTATCAGTGAATGATAAGAAATGGGTATGGCACAGAAGGTTGGGATATACTAACTGGAGATTAATCTCTAAGCTTAGCAAGTTACAACTAGTTAGAGGTTTACCGGACATTGACTATCATTCAGATGCACTTTGTGGTGCATGCCAAAATGGGAAGATTGTGAAATCATCTTTTAAAACAAAAGACATTGTCTCAACCTCCAGACCCTTAGAATTACTCCATATTGATTTATTTGGACTAGTTAACACTGCATTTTTATATGGAAGTAAATATGGATTAGTCATTGTTGATGATTATAGTAGATGGACTTGGGTTAAATTCCTGAGAAGCAAAGATAATGCATATGATGTATTTAGTAACTTCTGCACTCAAATATAGTCTAAAAAAGAAATGAAAATTTTAAAGGTCAGAAGTGATCATGGTGGAGAATTTGAAAATGAACCATTTGAAACTTTTTGTGAAAAACATGGAATTGTCCATGAATTCTCTTCTCCTAGAACTCGACAGCAAAATGGGGTTGTAGAGAGAAAGAATAGAACTTTACAAGAAATGGCTAGAACCATGATTCATGAAAACAATTTGGCTAAACAATTATGGGCAGAGGCAGTGAACACAACATGTTATGTCTAAAGTAGAATGTATATCAGACCTATATTGGAGAAAACAACATATGAACTCTTTAAGGAAAGAAGACCCAATATCTCTTACTTTCATCAGTTTGGATGTACCTGTTACATTCTAAATAATAAGGTTTACCTAAAGAAATTTGATGTCAAGGCCCAAAGAGGAATCTTCTTAGGTTACTCTGAAAGGTCAAAGGCATACAAAGTGTATAATTCAGAAACACTATATGTTGAAGAATCAATGCACATCAAATTTGATGATAATGAGTCTAGAAATAAAACTCCAGAGCAAGGCGAAAGTTTTGTAGATATACAGGTGTCTGAAGATTATTCAGAACCTGACCACACTCTAGAGTCTTATAAGAGTCCAGAAGCTGAACCCACTCCAGAAGCTCCAAATGAAGTAGCTTCTGATGAAGCTCAAGATGGTTCTCAGCAGGCTAATCAATCGAAGAATACCTTTAAGTACAAGTCTTCACATCCAGAGGATCTAATCATTGGAAACAAAGAGAGTCCCAGAAGAACAAGATCATATTTTAGAGAATAAGAGTCTATGATGGGATTGTTATCAGTGATAGAACCTTATACTTTTGATGAAGCACTTTTAGATGATAGATGGATACTAGCAATGCAAGAAGAGCTAAATCAATTTCAAAGAAATGATGTGTGGGATCTGGTACCTAAGCCTCAGCATAAGAACATTATTAAAACAAAATAGGTATTCAGAAACAAGCTCAATGAACAAGGGGAAGTAGTCAGAAACAAAGCCAGACTTGTTGCTCAAGGTTACAGTCAACAAGAATGCATTGATTACACTGAAACATTTGCTCCAGTTGCAAGATTGGAAGCAACCAGGTTACTTCTATCCTATGCAGTAAATCATGGCATTATATTATATCAAATGGATGTTAAGAGTGCATTTCTCAATGCTGTGATATCTGAAGAAGTGTATGTCAAACAACCTCCAGGTTTTGAGGATCTGAAGTATCCTGACCACGTTTATAAACTAAAGAAATCACTATATGGTCTAAAACAAGCTCCCAGAGCTTGGTATGATAGACTAAGTAATTTCTTGATTGAAAATGATTTTAAAAGAGGTAAGTAATATTCCCATTTATTATGATAATACTGCTGTTATTTGTTTGTCAAAGAATCCAATTTTACTAAGGAGTGTATGTTCATCAAACAAAGTATACTAAGGAGCTTCTAAAGAAGTTCAAGCTTGAAGATTGTAAAGTGATGAACACACCAATGCATCCAACCTGCACCTTAAGCAAAGAAGATACTGGATCAAAGGTTGACCAGAAGCTGTATAGAGGTATGATTCGTTCTTTGTTATATCTCACTACATCTAGGCCAAATATTTTATTCAGTGTATGTTTGTGTGCAAGATTCCAGTCAAATTCTAGAGAATCTCATTTAATAGTAGTTAAGAGAATCTTTAGATGTCTGAAAGGAACAACTAATCTTGGACATCTTTATAGGAAATCCTTAGATTATAAGTTGGTTGGCTTCTGCGATGCTGATTATGCTAGTGACAGAATTGAAAGAAAATCAACCAGCGGAAACTGTCAGTTTCTTGGTTAGAATTTGGTATCCTGGGCTAGCAAAAGACAAGAAATTATTGCTATGTCTACAACAGAAGCAGAATACATCTCAGCTGCAAGTTGTTGTACACAACTACTTTGGATGAAACATCAATTGGAGGATTATCAGATTAATGCTAACAATATTCTCATTTATTGTGATAATACTGTTGTTATTTGTTTGTCAAAGAATCCAATTTTACATTCTTGAGCCAAGCTTATTGAAATCAAACACCACTTTATTAGAGACTATGTTCAAAAAGGAAATTTGGATATACAATTCATTGATATTGAACATCAATGGACTGATATATTCACTAAGCCTTTAACTGTTGAGAGATTTGATTTTATAAAGAAAAATTTGAACATGCACTATGTGTTTGATTAAAATGCTTGTCTCTGAATAGGAATTTAGGTTCTAATGTCCATCAGAAGCTCTTCACTGAGGTTCCGAGGAAGATGTGCTTCTGATGACATCAGCATCTGAACTCCAGAAGTCTGGATTTCTTGCTTCTGATAGTTACATTAGTGGAAACGTTGGCAGTTACTTTTTAATGACACCTGCCCCACTAACATAGCAGTTACTCTAAGAACCTCTAACGTGGTTTATTTGTATTGATTTATAACTTAAGAGGGAAATGATGAATTTTAGCTTTGAATGTACTATCTCTCGCGCCCTCTAAGTCATTAATGTTTATGTTTGTTTGTCCCTTGTCCGAATTGCAAACGTTTTTACCAAAAACACTTAGACAAACTCACAACACTTCCTACACTTTCTGATTTTAAGCAGTTTCTCTAAAAACTAATCTTTTTCAAAATCAAAACCTTAGAACCCTAAAATCTTCATCAATCATCATGGCTTCATCAAGTTCTAGTCAAGCTATCCCCATGCAAGTAGATTCTGGTGAATCTTATCATACCAAGCCTAGAACAATGGAAGTTAGAGAAGATGAATTGTTCGTACAAGTTGAAAGTCCAGTGGACTTTGCATCTCTAATACATCATAAAGTTGATCTCTCCAACTATCTTCTACATCAAGACCTGGATATCTACTCTCGTATGTTGAATGGACCAACATATGAGAATCTGGTAAAGTACTTCTGGGTTAGGGTTGAAATTTATGATATGAATGCTGCTAAAAGAGAAGAAGGTGAGAAGATTGCTGGTGATAAGAGTTTGGAAGGAAAAACAAGAGAAGATATGGTTTTACAGGAGTTCACAGGAACTGAAATTCTTTCAAATGTAATGGGAATCCCTATTACCATTACTGAAGAAATTATTGGAAAGGCTGCAAGAAGAACGAATGAAGGAATCTGAATAAGAACACAAGCCCCTAGATTAAGATCACATATGATGCCTTGTACAAGCAAAATGCTTCTGACAAGTACAAGGACATGCAGAAAGAACACAAGGTTCTTCAGAGGCTAATTCAGGAATGCTTCTTACCATAAGGAGGTGGCACTGACACATTGTCATTGGACCACAAAGTATTTCTTTTCTTCTAGTGAATTTTGAGAAGCTGAATTTGCCAAAGTACATGTTTCATCACATGATTTTAGCTCTGAAGGAAAGCAAAGAAAAAGACAGGAAATTCATTCCCTATGGAATACTACTTTCAGAGATATTCTACCAAGGAGGGCTTCTCAAAGCTTTAAAAGACTCTGGTGTTGTTTCTGATGATCAATTAGGAACAATGACTAGAAAATACATCAATGGATCTACTCTGAAAAATATGGGAATTGTGAAGAAGGTTGACAAGTTAGATTCTGACTTGAAGGAATCTATGATTGTGTCTGATCTGATGATTGATTTTCCTCCAATCTCCAAGCAAGACAATCTAGAAGTTCTTGCTGCATATGTGACAACTCACTATGAGAAAACTAGAGAAACCATCAACCTTAGCTCAATACCAGAAACTCAAGTTGGTGTTCCTCTAAGAGTTGCAAAAAGAGTAAATCCAAGAAGATCACTTCAGAAGCTGTTGAAGGTGAAGCCTTTGAGCCAAAGCCCAAGATGCAGAAGAAGGCTAAGACTACTCCTCAAGTGAATGTGGTTGGACCTGCTCTTCCAACCATACAAGAAGAAGTTGCTGATGTGGAACTAGTCAAGGTTCTAAAAAAAAAAAGAACAAGAGGTGGATGTTCTGATGTTGTTACTTCTCAGCTAAACCCTAAGATTCAGAAGAAAAGAAGATGTATCAGGAAGATGAAGGTCTTTGATTATGTTGTTCAAGAGGAAGCTGAAGTAGAAGACTTTACTGCTCTTGTAACAAGAATGGAAAGGAACAAGAAAGCTGCAGCATAGCAAGAAGCTTCTCTATTAGACAAAGTTGTTGCTATTGCAAGTCAAATAGAGATACCTGATGTATCATTGGTGAAGGAAACCACTGTAGAAGATGCTTAAAAGGTGATAGAGCTTGCAGGAGGTATTCAAGAATTGGTGACTGAAAAGACTGGTGATTTGCTTAAGGTTGTTGAGCAAGTCCAGAAGGGAAAAGTTGCTTACTCAGAAGCTGTCTCTTCAGAAGCTACTGAAACAAGAGGTAACACTTCTTCTCACACTATCTCTGATAATGTAACAGAACTAGAGTTTACCTCAACCTCACATTCCTCAGATACTATAGAATATTCCATTGAATAGATTCTATAAAAACTCTAGATAAGACTTCTAGAGAGAATAAGTGATTTAGCTCAAATGAGAATAGATGTTTGTCAGAAATTACCTGCTAATGATCCCTCTCAACCTCCTTGAAGATGTGTCAGATGAGCCAGCTTTTGACAATGTCACATCATCATCATCTCATCCTCAACCATCTAAGCAAACTAGAGAACCTTATGTAATTGATGAAATGTTTGATCATTACAAAGGAGAATTACCTTGTTATGCATCAAGTTCAGAAAAAGCCTCTGAAATAGCACCTGATATAGCTATTTCAGAAATCCCCTAACAACATCAACCTGAACAAAGGCCAGAATCTCCAACCCCAAATACACATGAGTCTTCATCACCTACTAAACCTGATTCTGATCCTAATAATTCAGTATCAGATGAACAAACTCATGATGTACAACCAATCAGTGTAGCTTTACTTGCTGTCTCTTCAAAAGCTACAAGTGAGCCTCAACCCTCTTATGAACTTTCTCTTGAACCTAGTTTTATAATCACATCGGATTCTGATGCTGAAGATAAGCACGTTGTCCAAGCTAATTTATCCTTAAACTCATCTTCTCCTTTTGTCCTAGAATTTGTTCATGAACTACCTTTTGCTGAACCAAACACAGATATACCTAGCTCTTCAACTCAAATCATTCCTCAACCCCTAACTACAAATGTCTCACCCTCACCTACCCTTTTACTAGATTGTGTTATATTAAAAGAGGTGTGTGAGAACATCTTTGAGGATCTGAACAAGTTAGTAAAGGCTAGAAATAACTTTGTTCACACTGAGAACTATGAAGAAAAATGGTCTGCTCTTAGAGAGAGAGTAGATACAGTTATGTGTGAACTTCAGAAGCTATCTCTAGAAGCTCATAATCAATCTATCAACATTCTCAACAATTGGTTCAAGGATGTTGTCTCTAGCATGAAAGAAGTGGAAGTTAATAGAGATCAAGAGAAGAATAGATTGTATATCTCATACACTCTATTCTTTCTGGATGCTTCATCAATCATCACTTTTGGTGTCCAAGATAATCTTGACTTGTCCTAGTTAACAAAGTTGAAGATTCAAGCTGATATTCCAATTCTTGATAAGCTAAAGCATGATTCTGAACAAGAACAAAATATCAAGAAGCTGGAAAGAGAACTCTTTGAGCAGAAGCTAATGTATGAAAACCTGAAGAGGAATATGGCTGAATAGAAGGAAGAATTCAGATCCAGAGAAGAAGCTCAAGCTAGAGGTTATGATGAGCTAATGGAAGCAATGAAGAAGCAATCAGAAGAAATGACCAATATGATGAGAGAAATGATGGAGATGATGAAGAAACAAGCCAAACCCTAGAATTCACACATTTTATCTTGTTTTTCAATCATTTCTATTGTTCTAATATTTAGCTTCTGATAACTGTTTATGATTTGATACAATATGTTGTTACTTCTGACAATTAACTGCTAAATATTTTGATTCTTTTTCTTAGAATTATCTCATGTTTTTCTTACTTCCCTGTTTTGATCTTTATCTTTATACTTTTTGTTGATGACAAAATGGGGAGTAGATATAGTATTAAGGATCTGAGCCCCAGTAATTTTAATTTAAAATTGAATTAGGAGAACCTACTTCCCATCTCTTAGTCTTTAATTTTTTGTGAGATTATTCTGAGGGTTATTACGTTTTTAAAATGAATTTAATTAACATGGATAGAACTCAAGGGGAGCTTACAAAACCCACCTAAAGAACTATCAGACTCAGGGGGAGCTTACAAACCTCAGACCCTAAAAGTCAACTTGTTAGTTAGATTAACAACAATTGAGCATTTTAATACAAGTGTTTGTCATAATAAAAAAAGGGGAGATTGTTTGAACAAAATGTGTTTAACATTACCCTTTGAGTTTTAATGATAACAAGGTATTAAAAATGTCAATTGGATATGCTAATATTTGTTCAAGTGTGCAAGACCATAGACAAAAATTTCAGTGTCTTTATATCAAGATTAGGTTCTGGAAGAACAAATCAGAGCAATGGAATTCACAAAAAGGAAGCTTGTGTTACAAGAGAGGGTTTGAAGAAGATAACATCTGAAGACATTTGGAACAACTCATCAAAAGCAGTTCATCAGAAGCTGTCTACTAGAAGCTGACATCATCAGAAGCTAAAGATCATCAGAAGCTGAAGACGGGAAGCTCAGTTTGTTAAATGTTGTTATTCTCATGGATATGACTGCAGAAGGAATGGAAGCCTGGAGCAACGACTAATTCAGAGGTATTTGAAGGCATTGGATGCCTATCCACTGAAGAACGCAAGAAAAAGGACATAGTACAATTGTACAACCACTACTCCACTCTCCATGTCTGTTATAGTACAACATAACAACTATATCAATGCTGGTTATTCTCTATTGTTGGAATGGATTTGAAATTGTTCCTTCACAGGACAATAACCATATCAAGCAACAAATCATTGGTGATTTGATCAAGCTTCAACAACGACTCTTTTAGTGATGTGATGGAAATTTCCAACGTATCTTTCACAACTCTATACAAAGGAGTGAAGACATGTTGTTTGGATACTCAAGACTCTTACAACAATTTTACAAGTGCCAAACCTCTGCTGAAATTGTTTCACATCATAGTTCACTTAGAATTTCTTAACAACTTTCATATCTTCGAAATTATAGAGTCATAAGAGTCCTAACTGATTTGTATTGTGAACACCACTAATTGTATATCAAGTGTTCAACCTCAAACATTTTCTTTGTAATTCTATTTAAATGAAGTCTCTTGCAGTTGTGCTTGAGCATAGGAAGTCTCTTGCAATTGTGCTTGAGCATAGGAAACCTCTTCCAGTTGTGCTTGAGTAGTTTGAAGTCTCTTGCTTTAGTGCTTGAGCAATTGTAATCAGATATTGATTTGAATGAAATCTCCTTGGAAATGCGAGGAGGAGTGGACTACTTCCAGATTGTGGAAGGAACCACTATAAATTGCTTTGTGTCTTTCTTCTTTCTCTCTCTCTTTACTTATCCGCTGCATTTAGACTCTGACCATTGCATCAGATCCTGAACTTTATCAGCTTCTGATCAGTGAACTCAGTTTTAGGAGAAGAAAATAAAACACAATTCAACCCCCCCCCCCCCACCCCACCCTCCCATTCTTGTGTTTTTCTCACCTTCAAAAATGACAGTAGATAACTTTTTTTTTTCCACAATGAAGAAATCAAATAATCATCCATAAGAAAATAACTCACAAACCAAAATTATAAGTTCTATAAGTATTATCAAAGTAAACTTTTTATTTTTTTGAAACAAGGTGAAATAGTATTAAAACAAAAAAAAAACAATAACAAGATATGACTAAATTGAAAAGTATTGATACAACTATATGCATATAGTAGATAACTTAAAGCAATTCCAGCACCCTTGATCTCTAAAGTTCTTGCTAACAAACACCAAAAATACAAAACAATTTAACAAGAAAAGACCAAGGACTAAGATAATAGTGCACTTTTAAACAAATTGAATACTTTGATCATACAACAAGCTTATCACAGTACCACCACACCATCCACAATAGAACTAAAAGACCATTCACTTTTCTATAGCTTAACACCAAGCCAAAACCAAACGATTGCTTAATCAATACAAGGACAAGGTTTTTTTTTTTAACATGTTGACTTCAGCATGTGTTATATATACACGTCAACAAACAAAAAATGTCTTTCTTTGGTATTACATGTTCTTAATTTATCCTATTTAGTCTAGCATGCCTCATTTTAGAGAAACGATGAAGTTTGGAATTACAATGGAATATCTAAAAGTCCATAAATTATAAATGTGCATACACCAATATTCTGCAATTGTCCAATATAATGATGACATAAGACTCAAGTATGTACCTTTTTAAAAACCCCTTCACATAAACATCATAGAATAAACAATAAATTGAGAATTACACGACCACAAGAAGACATAATGTCATGAACTAACACGCATAGATGAGAAAAGAGATAAATCTATGTATCCAACAAATATATATAAATAGAAGTAACTTTCAACTACCAATATAATAAGAATGGGAAAATTATAACTATGTCGGCAACAAGGCAAACAAACAGTCACACATCAGTCAAAAGACACGCGTCACACATGTTCGTCCCAACCCAAAATAATTTTTCCAAGATTATTGCTCGGATACCATAATGTAACACCCTGAATTTTACTCCAAAACGTTACTTGCAAATATTAATTTTTCATAAAAATGAGTCCATATTTTTTTTATTTACTATTAGAAGAACACTAATAGAGAATATATCTATAAGAATACTAATAAAATAAACTAATAGAAAATTATCCTTTAAAATTGATTATTTCATATCTGAAGAAATCTACATATGTGATTTGTAATTAATTGACTAGGAAATCTAATAACTTTAAAGATAGTTTAATTACAATGCAGTTCAATAAAACTCTTTTTTTCCCCTTTTTTTTTGAAAACCCCAAATTTGTCCCGCACGCGATTCATCACACATCAAGCTTCGTATTTCAACTTTGGTACCTACAACGTTTTATTAATGTAAGGGTCAATTTTTGGTTCCACACGGGATCATCTAAACTCAAAAAAAATGCCATAAAATAATAATAAAAGTACTCATCAACTAAAAAAGGATTAGAAATTTCTAAAAGAATTAAGTACACAAAAACTATTTGTAAAAGTTTATGCATGAGGTGCATGATATGCACTACTCAAATGATCCGGATATTGTCATGTTAACACACACATCCATGACTAAAATGAACCATTCAATGGTTCCTGCAAGGCCCGCCACCTAGTGACATTAGCCCAATAAAAACTAGACTACTTAATGGTCTCTGCAAGGCCCGTCACCTAGTGACATTAGCCCAAAATACTTCATGATATCATGATATGCTATGCGACTCAATGTCATCAACAAAACCAAAATAAAACCATATGCAACCCATCAACCTTTAATACTTTATGAACCACAAGCCATTTTTTTAATCATATATAATTATCAACATGTCAACTCTAATAATCAAATTCTCATAACAATCAACATAATATTCAATCAAAACAAGAAGTCGTACATGTAAATAGAATAAAACATAGAAAAACTAACTCTTTTTAATGGACAAGAATTCTACTACCATTTCACAACACATATCCAGCCTAGTGTGGGAAAAAAGCCCTTACCTTAGGCACTTTCCTTCCTAAGCCACGAGTCTAGGCCGCCTCCAACTCACAGCTCACTCAAGCAATTATTTTGACGATCGGACCGTTGAAAACGAAGAACCGCGTGTTGGGAACACACTCTCCAAAAATTAGCTCAATCGGACGGTGAACGAAGGCGTAGTCGCAATTCTATGATGAAAGGTTTGAGAAAAATGAAAATGGCTTAGAATTAGCATTTCATAACGAGGCAAGAAATAAAATCGAGAAACATATATACAGAAAGACTTACACGAAATTTATTTAACAAGAAAGGATGATGGGAATTGATCAATGGATTTGGAAATATATGAGAATATAATAAATGCTATGACTTATCTCTTTTCAATCTTCCTGATGCAACAATTATGGACTTGGGCAACTTTTGGACTTACGGAAGGCGTTTAACTTACTTAAAGAAACAAAATTTGTGCGCTAGTCTTGCTTTGTGGCTGATAGAAAATGAAGGAGATTAATTCATTGTCTCAAAGAAAGGTAAAAGTGATTACGGGTAAAGTTGGAGGTTTGGTTCTACTATTTCTCTTTCTTTGTTTAAACGATGATACATGCATTGGGTATTTGTGACCAGCCATGGCTATTTCAGAAATCGAAAAAGAATTGTTGGTATAATACTGAAAATTATCAGTTGCTCATTTAGTTGAAAGAGAAATAAAAACCACCCACGTTCAAGAAGGAACAAGAGGAGATGTTCCCATTGTGATTATCAACGTGTCTAGTAAACCTTGATCTTGCCCGTTCACTCCTTTGATCAACGAAATAAGTGTGGCTAACAATTTGGAACTCATGGCCACATGTGAGGAAAAATAGGGAAATACACCCATTGACTTACAACTAACATCAAGGAAATTTGATCAAGATGATCAATAGGTACACTTTGCAACTAGAAGACTTAAGGGAAATAAAATGATTGCATAGGTAAATTACAGTGACCCTTCTAAAGTAATATAATTAATTTTCAAGACTTCCAAGTTAATCGAATTTTTAAAATAACAATAGCTTATAAAATAATGGTAACAACACTAACCATATTTTCTAAATTAATTAAATAAAACAAATTACAGCACCAAGATCACACTTAATAAATAAAATAAATAAACTTAGCTATTTACTTAATTAAAAGAAGGATGCCACAATTTTCTTAAAGTCTTTACACATAAAATAAGTTGTTGAATAAATAATCAACTAAAAGGACATATACGATATATATAAAATATCGGAATGTTACATTATTACATCCTTAAAATAATTTCGTCCCCGAAACTAGGTAGTATAAAAGATTACGGTAAAGTTCCTTTTTTTTTTTTTTGTGGTGGCTGGGGTTTGAACCCTAGACCTTGCATATATTATGTATTGTCCATACAAACTGAGTTAAGTTCACGGGGACTAAAGTTCCTTCATTTAAATAAGATCATGGGATACTAGAATCATTTTATCGAAAAGAATGGAGATAAAATATTCTTAAACATAAATAGAATAAAACAATTATGGATACATAAATAAAAATTTTAGGGTCTTACACACAAATTTTTGTTTGAGGCACTAAACCGTTCTTTTAAAGATGTCATGAAGGAGGTGGACAACCGAAACAAATACATTCCATTTGTGGGTAAAGTCGTTGTATTCGGCAGAGATTTCAGGCAAATACTACCGGTAATTCTTAAAGGCGCAAGACCATATATCGTTCATGCTACGATCAATTCTTCATACCTTTGGAGTTATTGCTAGGTTCTTACTTTAACAAAGAACATGAAGCTTTTGAATGGTGCATCAGACGTAGAAGTTGATGCAAGAAGAATATTTTCAGAATGGGTTATAAGTATAGGCGACGGACGTATTGGGGAAGACAACGAGGTGGACAAAACTATTGTTGTTCCGTCAGATTTGCTCATCAAAAGTGCAGGTGACCCTCTTGCTTCTATTGTTCAAAGCACATATCCAATTCTTTTGGAAAGCATGAATGACATTACCTATTTTCAAAATAGAGCTATATTAACAACAAAAAATTCTATTGTTGAAAAAATAAATGAATACATGTTGGACATGGTACCAGGTGAGGATAAAGAATATTTGAGTTATGATTCACCGGTTCAACGTAACGTGAATGGTGATGCAGTTGATGATATTCATACACCAAAATTTCTCAACACCATAGTTGCTTCAGGACTTCCTAATCACAAACTACAGTTAAAGGTTGGACTGTCTGTTATGTTGTTGAGGAACTTAGATACTAAATATGGTTTATGCAATGGAACCAGGTTAATCATCACTAGATTAGGAAAATACATCCTTGAGGAAAAGATAATTTCTAGAAGTAATGTTAGTGACAAAGTTTTTATACCCAGGCTATCTCTATCACCTTCTGACGTCAGAATCCCTTTTAAATTTCAACGAAGACAGTTTCCTTTGGCGATATCATTTACAATGACTATTAACAAGAGTCAAGGGCAATCACTTAAACATGTTGGGGTGTATTTACTAACACCTGTCTTTTCTCACGGACAATTGTATGTTGTTGTTTCCAGAGTTACATCCAAAGGTCTAAAGGTAATGATCATTGACGAAGACGGTGAGGACACAAACGTGACATCTAACGTAGTATATGAGGAAGTATTTTGTAACGTATGATCTAAAAACCCCATTATGTACTAAGATTTACAAACTTTAATTTCATTTTTATTTTCATTATTAGCAAGGTTTCATATATAATATTATCAGGCGTACGCCAATTTCAGATGTGCTCTACATATTCTTACATACAAAATTACATATTATCTTTTATATCTTTTCCAAGTGTCAACTGCAATATACTATTAGTACGTTAATTACAGCTCATAAGACCCGTGCGGCGCATGGGTCACCAATCTAGTTTAGAAATAAAATCATCCCTCTTATTGCTACAGAATACTTGATGGAAGAAAAGTCATGTAAATTGTAAATAGGATTAACAAGTATTATTTAGGTGGTTAGTAGAAGAGAAAACATTAGCCTTTAGCCTAGAGAACGTGTGAGAGATAGGAAATTCAGCATGGTCAATCGATATTGGCCATGTAAAATAAGAATGAAAGCATGCTCTAATGTGGTCATCGTGCCTTTACGTATCATTACTTGGTAAGAAAATATTTGGTCCTTCTTCATTATAACAATAATAAGAAATTAATAAAACTTTCAAATTAAATTGATATTGAAAATAATCCAATAAAAGAAGTCATTAAACAATTAGTATAGAATTATTTCATGAAAGCATTACTATAAAAATAAAGCAATAAATTATTAAAATTGAACTAACTAGTAAAAGTAAGGGTTCCAATTAATCATCTAAAATATTTAGTGTTACCATTTTATTTGAACTCTTTCACATAAAATAAAGAAATTATTAGTCAATAATAAGTCACTAAAATTAATAAAAAGGCTATATGATATGCACAAAATATTGGGACGTTACATCCCCTCTCACACTCTTTATGCAGATGATGTGATGGTATTTTGTAAAGGCAAAATGTCTTGTACTCAAGCACTAAGGCAACTTTTCTTAGACTATGCTAACTGTTTTGGCCAAAATATCAATCAACAATTTTCTCTGGTTCCATCTCAAATAATATATTAACAACTATAGTTAATATGTTAGGATTTATGCTATGTTCCCTTTCTTTCACTTATCATGGAATGGTTGTTTTTAATATATGCTTATTCACTACATATCTGTTTTATCTTGGCCTATTTCAATTTTGAAGGAGATTGAAAGATGCATCAGGAATTTCATTTGGCCATGGGACATTGAAAAAAGAAAAATGGTAATTATAGCTTGGCATAAGCTTTGAAAACCTCTTGTAGAAGGAGGGCTTTGGTTAAGATCCCTCATAATTTTAAATGAAGTTGCTAACTTTAAACTGTGTTGTGAGATGTTCAACTCGCAAGAACCTTGGGCCTTATGTCATACCCTTTTTTTTTACCATTTTAAATCTTATTTTACTCGTCTTTTTGAGCCGGGAGTTTCCGTCGCTTCAGACGAAATTTCGGCAAAGAGGTATTTTACCTCATTTTTTGTTCCGAAGGGACAGTTTTAAGTTTTTATTATTATTTCCTTTTATGTTTTTATTATATTTATTTTTGAGTAAATAAGCAATTACCCCCCTGAAATTGTAAGTTTCATCAATTACCCCCCTGAAATTAACAAAACTTCAATTACCCCCTGAAATTGTACAACGTTAATCAATTTACCCCATTCGTTAAATTTTTCTGTTAGTCAACATGACGTTTTGCAAATACCCCCCTGAAGTTTTGGACTTATGTGCAAAATGTCCCCCGAACTTGAAAATTTATATTTTTTTTCTTCTTATCCTGACTCAAAAGATATTAAAGGCAAACAATTAATAGTTAACTTTAATACTTTAAACTCTACACTATTACAATCCAATATTACAATTTATATTTGGATCCTTTACATGTGTATCTTGAATAGATATACATTCAAGATGATTATGGTGATACCAGAGGGACATTTGCCAACAACATGGCTTCAAGTAAGGAGGTGAACACAACAATGGGAGACATGGAGATTATAATGCCTAGGAGTGTATCCATGGAGAAGATGCAGGCCAAGTTGATGATGATGAGAATGGGATTATAGATATCAAGAGAGAAGATGCAGGCCAAGTTGATGATGATGATGAGAATAACCAATTCAAAATATCTCAAGTTTTGGGACATTCAACAGAAATTACATTAAAGAGATCACAAGTTAAGGTTGGTATGAATTTTGAGTTTAGAACAACTATAGGTATCAAGACTTAATATTTACTTAACTTTGTTTTGCATTAAATTGCTCCAAGATAGAGTAACTTGTGGCTACCAAATCAACATAAATGCACACGAGTACATTATTTCATCTGCTGTTAAATTTCCTTTATTCTTTTCTTTCTGTGTATGTTTTTTATGTACAAGTGTGAGATATTGTAAGATTAGTTTTTATGAACAAGTGTGAGATATTGCAAAATTAGTTAAAGTTAACTGTTAATTGTTTCCAGAACATTACCAACCAATTTTTTTCCAGAAAACACCATACAACAACAAATACAACAAATAAGCATAAAATTTATAATCACATAACTTAACCACGCAATTCATATTCAGCCAACATAGCCAATCCGTAACCACAAGCCTCAAACCGAACAAAGGTAGAAGAGAGAGAGTTCTTGAGTTTTTTTTGACCTAGATCTAAATCACTTCCTCTCTTTGCTTTGAAAAACGTTTTGAAAAATCAGAAAAAGAAAAGGAAGGTAATAAAGGTTTTTTCATTCTTCATTCTTAGATCTACAGTCTTGTGTATGCTTTCTTGAATTTTTAAAACCGGATCTAGAATTGGAAAGGGGAATGAGGTTCGAAACCGTAATTTTTTTTGGAAAAAAACCTTTTGCATTTTTATTTTATTTCTTGTCACTTTTATTTTAACATATCATCTTTATTTGGTTTCATCATCATTTCATGCATTTATATTATTTAGTTTATTTATTGTTTTAACTTTTTTCATGCATTTTATTATTTAGTTCACTTAGTGTCCTAATTTTATCTCATGCATTTTTTATTTCTTTTATTTTACTTTATCAACATAAAAACTGTAACAAAAAATGATGTATGACCTAGTATCATCAGTTTCAACATCAGATACGAACAGAATGTCGAGTAAGATGTTTTAACATCGAGCTAGCAGAAAACAGATAGATCAAGGCAAATATAACGGATGTTGAATTTTTAGTGTGTCGGTTAGAAGTTGTTATATGTGATGTTTTAACTCCAGATGCACAAAAAGCAGATGTTCCGTTTAATGTTCCAACATCGTGCTAGCAGTAAACATAAACAAAACAGCAAAATAAAAGACAAGAAAGTAAAAAACACAGAGAGTTTGTTAACCCAGTTCGGCACAAATCACCTACATCTGGGGGCTACCAAGCCAGGAAGGAAATTCACTAGTGTAGTCCTTATTCTAAAGCTCTCAGCAAACTCCTCGTTTACACTTAAAACCTAAGACCTACCCGTATTGATTTCAACCAAGGAACTCCTAGATCTGAGATTTCATCTCACTATCCTACAACCAATCACAGACATTGTGATTATCAGGTTAAAAACAAACAAACAGTGAAGTTACCTTCAAACAAAAAACTACGACCTTGCTTCAAAGCTTTGGTGTAGCACATGAGTTTACAACTCAATAAACAGTCCTTAACATGTATCAAAGTAATACAAGAAAGGCTCACAGTAGACAAACAGTCCTAGACTTGCATCACAAACGATACAAGAGAAGAACACACATAGAAGGCGACTCAAAACCCAAAAAAATCTATTCTTTTATCGATCGATGGTTTTGATACATTACAACTCAACTAAAGGTCTTGCTCAATGCATCAAGATGATACAAAGAGAGGCTCACAAATAAAGCACAAGTTGAAACCCTAAAGACTCAATCCAATACTATTGAATTGGTAAATAAAACTAGGGTACAAGTCTTCCTTATATAGCCATTCAAAGCATGGGCTTTTTCGTCATAGGCTAAACATATATTTGTATCAAATATTCTTTTCAGAAATATATTGAAACAAATATTCTTCAGAAATATATTTCCAAGATTCCTTCTAGAAATATATTTCCATATATTTGTATCAAATATTCTTTTTAGAAATATACTTAAACAAATATTCTTTAGAAATATATTTACATATATTTGTATCAAATATTCTTTTCAGAAATATATTAAAACAAATATTCTTTAGAAATATATTTTCCAAAATCTCTTTTGAAAATATATTTAACAAATAAAAATATCCATCTGAAAAATATATTTCTTCTGGAAACACAAGTCACGTGAATAAAATATTCATGGAATCTCACGTAACAGATCAGAAACAAATATGGTAACTTAGAAAAAGTATGAACATTTTTAGGAACCGTCAAACACACCACCAAGGAATCCTAAAATATTGTCTATATTTTAGAAACAAATCACCCAGCTGATTCAGGACAAAAATACGGTTCTTGGTGAACAAGAAACAGGGGATGATCTCCTTAATAAGATAAAGATTGCGTAAACCAAGTCACATAAACAGGGCACACTGAACTATGCCAAGATGTTGGAACATCGTATCCAACATCATACATGAGTATTTGTTTTGGCAACAATGAAGCCAATACTCAAATACCCAACACATGCACCACAAAGTGCATCTGAATGATAATCAATGTTTGGTAAGCTTTGACAAGTTGTAAATTACGAAGCTTAGAGATTAATCTCCAGTTAGCATGTTTCAACCTTCTGTGTCATACCCACTTCTTATCATTCATTGATAGAAGGCAAACTACCTTCTAATCAAACAGTTCAGAGAAGTTAATTTTATAGACATTATATATCCTCTTTCCCTTAAATATTATGGAGTTGTCATTTTTGTTGGTGGGGTGAATTGTGTTCCTTAAAAAACGATTTAAAATAAGCACTTAAAAAAATGTTTTAATCAATTAAAATAAAGTGCTTATAAAAGGTTTAAATAAATATAAAAATAGATATAGTGAGATAAAA
>Ga0315914_1005479_pt1 | contig 18432 bp, 7 predicted proteins | sample MpolenodulesMG_FD_203920 | JGI IMG/M metagenome (GOLD analysis project Ga0315914, IMG submission 203920) | Medicago polymorpha root nodule microbial communities from Los Angeles, California, United States - elongated nodules | ecosystem: Host-associated > Plants > Roots > Nodule | place: USA...
ATGTGGTTCTGCCTATTTTTGCCTTGTTGCACTCTGTTGCTTGTTTTCCATCTTTGCTCAGTGCCTTGAGTCATTTTCCTGCAAAATTAAGTAGAGTAAGATAAGTAAAGCATAAAATGATTAAAATCAATTATCTCTCAGCTTTTTCCTGAATAACTTGTAAAACAAGTTATAAAATTGCCATAAATCGTTATTAGAATTACTACTTCCTAGCACTTATCAAACTCAAGAGAACTTTTGGTGTGTGAAATTGTGAGGGATGAGGGCTCTATTTATAGGTGAGGAGGTTGATGAAAATGGAAAAATGGAAAAATGGTTTTTGATGGACAATTATGGTGAATTTTGAAAAAGGAATGTCAAAGTTGACACTTGACTTGAAATATTTTTGGACCTTGGACATATTTTTTGTGACCTATTAGACATTGACACTATTATTTTTTGGACAATTAGTAAAAACTAAAATAAAAGTGATTAACGTAAAAGAAAGAAAAATGACTAATTAAAATTAAAATTAAAATTAAAAATAAAAGAGAATTAATAAAAGATGGAATTTTAAAAGATAAAAGTAAATAAAAAATAAAGATAAAAGAGAAGAGGGTCCGAATTGGAACAAAAAGAGGTATTTTAAAATAACTCTTTGCTGAATTTTTCACTGAAAAGTCAGAGACTATTCAAGATCAAAAAGTATATGAATGTAAGACCTTAGGTCAAAAATTGGGGTATGACACTATCCTATTTCCCCCCAAATAAATAAATAAAAAAGAACAACAATAGTTCTCATTACACATAAAAAAATATAAATTTTCAAGTTCGGCGGCACATAAGTGCAAAACTTTAGGGGGTATTTGCAAAACGTCATATTCACTAACAGAAAAATTTGACGGAGGAGATAAATTGATTAACGTTGTGCAATTTCAGAAAGGTAATTGATATTTTGTTAATTTTAAAAAGAAAATTGACGAAACTTGCAATTTCAAGAAAGTAATTGGTTATTTGCTCATACAAAAATATATACACCTTTGATGTGAACAATATTTATATACACTTTTTGATGTCAAAACAATATGCCGATTATAATAATGATCGCGTGTAGAGAATCAGATTTGATGTTCTGAAATTTATAAAATATTACATGTGTAGTACCTTTTCTCTTTGGATATTCTTTGAATATATAGTACTACATCTTATTTGTTAGTATAGTAGTACAGTTTTTTGACTCACGCAGCAAAAGTTTATGAAGAAACGACATTAACCGCTAATCAACATCCCTAAATATAAACTAATGGCTTATGCATGCATGGTGGGAGAACATAAAAACAATTCACTTTGTCTAAGAAACCGTTGACCGTGGAAATTAAAAATAAACGGTACAAAATCAGATTTTATTTAGATTTGGATTTGACAAGGCGGGCTTTTACACGCAGTCAAGACATTGACAAGTGTTTTTTTTGTGGTGTCTAGGATTCAAACTTCGGATATAAGTGTCTATTCTTGATCGAATGATTCAGAAAAAAAAATACATATTTATTTTTATTTTATAGTTTTAAAACACCAATCTTAAATTAAGACGACACAATATTTATTGAACGGCAACAAAAATGTAAATACATGCATTTGACAAGTTTCCAATTGTGGTCAATCACATTCCATCTCTATTGGATTATTAGTTTATAGTTATGAAGTTTTCATCACCAATTATTGATGATTGATCTTCGTCGGAGAATTTGTTGAACGTATAAAATGAATTCTTTCGTTCCAACTAATTTTTTTTATTACAATAGTCAATGATCAAACTTCTTATCACTTGTTTAAGAGATTCAAATCTTTTTAAAAAAATAGTATTGACTTCTTGAAGTGTTTGAGTCTTTTTTTTCTTTTTTAAGAAATTGATTGAGTCCCTTAACACTTAAATTGACCGCACGTTGATAGTATACGCAATTAATTTAAACTCAATTTTACGAACTCTCAGTATGTTACAAAAATTTCTTAAATAAAAATCATGTTATAAATTTTTTTTTTTTTAAAACTCAAACAAAATTGATCTAAATATCAGACATTTTTGCCTACTTGTGATTGCATCCATACCATCACATATGCACAGGTTATAAAAATATGTAGTCGCCCATGCAGCCGTAAATCAATTTTTTTTGTCAACAACATTTGTGGCTGCTCAGACCATCACAAAAGCCTCCAAATAAAAAATAAAATCCGATAGCCATAAATGAGATAATTAAAAAATAATAACTAAAGAGGAATGATATGTGAACATCTCTTTTGTACAACTAACAACTTATTTATTGTTTTTTTAATATTTTTTAACTGTTTTCGATTAGCGTGCTCCTCACAATGTTGTAGGGTGTTGCATTAGTTATCCAATTTTCATTGTACAAATAACACAACTCTTTATTTAATGGGCAAATAAAGATGAGAGAATAATAATAAGTAGAAGGTACATAGAAAGATGAGAGAATTATTGGTTAGAGAAGCTAATAAATTGTTGTATTGTTGATATCATTGAAAAATATAAATATAATTTGTTATAAAACGAAAGTGTAAAATATATATTATTCATGCCTATAATTTTAATCAAAATTATAATAAATTTAATTAAATTTTTATAAAAACTAATGTTTGTAATTTATACACATTAACATAATACGAAAACGTGGCATAGAGTTTCCGTCCAAAAGCTAGTAAATATCCTCATATAATGTTAGACAAGCAAAACGTTGTGACATACCATTTCTCAAAGTAGTACTGAGTAAAACTGAAAATAAATATTTTTAGGGTGTCGACAACCATTATAAAACACAAACAAACAATGATGTTGCTAAAGAGAAGAAAAGAGAGCCCCTTTGGATGCATGTACAGTAAAGTTACTGCCAAGGGAAAAGGAAAAGTGGGTTAGACGAAGTAAATTTAGTAATCCATGACCTGTTGTCTCTTTTAAGCGAAGCAGCAGAGTTAGATAAAAAAAGCTGTTAGGGGGCTGTCCCTTTGGAAAGGTACGGTGGTACTGGTACTGGTGCCATCTAAAAATGTCAGTCTCTCAAAGCATAATCCCTAGAGATATAATCAAGTTTAGTCGTTTTTACTATACATAAAAAGATATTAAGTTTTAGTTTAGTCATTTTTATTCTAATTTTAATACTTAGTTAATTGTTTGATCTATAGTTTTTTTTTTTAAATATGCTCTTTACACAAATGGTTTCGCTCGTTCCTAAGTGAAACTCAATTTTTACCCTTACATAAGTTAACTCATGTCAGTTATAAGAATAACGTGACTTAAGTCACGTGGCGTGAGTTAAGTCAGTTATCAGCAACACAGTTCCCTCATTTCCCAACTTTTCCAAGTATGCGATGAAGCATGCGATGGAGATTTCAGAGGTGGTGTCAAATCCACTATTCTTCAGCATTTTGGAGGGCCTTCGGATCGAGTATAGCGTGTTTGACCATCAGCAAGTTCCACGGAGGAGGTCTAGGAGTCATAGTCCACAAGAGCAGCAGTAGTGTCTTATTTTATGACTTGTTTTTTTTATGACTTTTTGGATATTTTGTATTATTTTCCTGACATTTTGGTTGTACCATATTTACATTTTCGCGGTTGCACTTATTTATGACATTTACGTTAATTTTCGTTAAAATTGCATTTCTAAATTATGATCGAATGAATGCATGTTCTCTAAATTATGAGTTTTGATTGAATGAATGAATGGTTGTATCTATGTATGAACGAAAGAACAGAGATAAACAAGGAACAAAGCAGTAGTTACTGTCTGTCTGTTCTGGTGCACACAGAACCAGCGTGAGTTAACTTCCGCTAGTGTTAACACTAGCGTGACTTAACTCACATGGTTGTTTGCACTAGTGTAACTTAAATTACGTAGGGGTAAAAATAAAATTTCACTTGGAAATGAGCAAAAACGTTTGGGTAAAGAATAGTTCTCGTTTTTTTTTCTCCATCCAACCAACTAACTTTTGATTTAGTCTAGTTACACCCCAGATATTTACTATTAAACCTCAAATTGACAATAACATCCCCATCTATTTTCAATTAGCCTTCTATTTATTTATGTTGGAGAGATATACCTGAATTGAGTTTACATACGCATGCGTGAAATGAGATCACGAAAACAGACGCAAACTTTGCTAACTTCGAAGTAAGATAAATAAATAAAATCAAACCCAATTCACGTTAGTGTAGCAAACTTAGTTGTACAAATCAGATGGAAAAGGCGGCAAACTTGTGGAGTGACATTGGTGCATAGAGGAAAAGGAAGGTGCAGCGATGCCACCTGCAGTTCACGACGACGATGGAATCAAAGACGACTAGATTGTGGTGACAAAAGTGACGGTGATGGAAGTGGCTACGACGCCACGATTCTCTTTCACTATGCAAACACTCGTGGTTGGGAAAAAACCAAAATTAGAAGAGATGGCGAGAAGATGAGTGAAGAATGGACATTGGTTCACTTCTATTTTCTTATGCAACTTATACAGATTCAAGAGATGGAAGAATCCTGAGACAAGATGCATCAACTAAGTTAACTAAGTTTGCAAGGATTTTTAATATTACAACGTAGCACTCCATTTTGAGTGTTTAAGTGGGTCGTACATGTACACATCATCTATTTTTTAATTTTCAATGATATTACTTACTCCTCAGTCCCTTAATACTTGACACAGTTGATCTTATTACACATGCAAATGTAAAATTTTGAGCTTAAATATCTTGAATAATATATTAGAAAAAATTATGAAAATTTGATATTTTGAAAATACTTATCGAGACAAATCTAACGAAATCTTATATGATATTATTTATCTTTGTATATTAGGAAAAAAATATGATCAAAGTAAATTAGGTCAAAATTACACATTTTCAAATGGGTAATCTATTGCGGAACGGAGGGAGTAATAAGCACTCAATTTCTCCAACCCAGCATCTCAGAAAAAAGTTAATAAATAGATCATATTAATAACTCAATGTCATTGTATTTCAACAAAGTTTATTGTTTTGTGTACAATTTATTAAGTATGACCCACAAAAATTAAAGAGAGAGAGAGGGTGCTTTATATAGCCACCCTTCTCTATAAGCACCAAACATTTTCTCTCCACAATTGGAATGCTTATTGATTCCGGTGCTAAATAGGTGAAACATCTACCATTGTGGATGCTCTTACGTACTTTAATAATGCATTTTTTTGATTGATTGAAATTCAAATTAATGATAATTTTTTTTTGGATAAATCTATATACATTTTTGTTTTCAAGCATCGACACTCTTGTTAAATGTGATTATATGTGTTTTACCATTTAATATGAGATTTTTTTTTAAAACTCGGTATCCAATCTAAGGATCGACTAATTCGTGGGGACCAATTCCACCTCCCACTTGCAGGGGGTCCTGTTTTAAGCCAGAGCAAGCTCTGTATGGACTTGCCCACCGAAATTGGCACCAGAGGTAATCGAACCTGAGACCTTGAGTGAAACACACTCCAATATCCCAAACTAACCACTAGGCCAAACCCAAATGGGTTTAATATGAGACTTATTTTTAACGCGTGTTAAAAAGAGAGTGTCAAGTCCCTGTAAATTTAGCTCAGTTGGTAGGGACATTGCATAATTTATGTAGGGGCCGAGACTCGAACCCCAAACATTCTATATTTTCATATTTAATTATGTGAGCTCTAGCCGCGAGACTACTAGAAAAAAAAACTGTTGAAAAGTATATTGTAATTATAATTCAAATTTTAACTACTAAGTTGAAAAATAGTGTGTTATAAATTACTTGTTAGCATCTTTAGAAACACTTAAAAGAGAAAAGTGAAGACCAAATTGATGAGAAAGGAAAGAGTAAATAATAAGGGAAACTAGAAAGAGAGAGTTTAACATCAGTTGGTATAGTACCATTATGTATGAGTAGCATCCAGCTTACACATACCAGTACAATACAATACAAGAACAGCAGTGATGAAACAAAATTAAACAGAAACTTTAATCCTCTAACCAAACACCACTGCCACCTCTCATAATGATTTCCTCATCCCTATACACTTCTCTCTTTAGCCTGACCTAATTGTACTTCAAACTTTTCCATTTTGGCATGGAACTTGCAATATTGAATGCCAATAACTTTATTGAAAACAAGAAAAAAGAATAATCAACAACACTAGAGTCTGGATCCTCTAAGCAACAACCACTACCACCATCACCAACACCCTCATCAAAACGATGTCGTATTATTAAACCAAAAACATGTAGAAAATTTAAACGTTCTTCCGTTAACACAAACAAAAAAACGGTGTCGGTCTAGTTCTAGTGGTCTGGATTATGGAGGAGCAATGAACGGTGGAGAAATTGTGGAAGTTGACGGAGGTCACATTATAAGGTCAAGAGGTCGAAAAGATCGTCATAGTAAAGTTTGCACGGCGAAAGGGCCGAGAGACCGACGCGTCCGTCTCTCGGCCCATACCGCTATTGAATTTTACGATGTTCAAGATCGACTGGGCTTTGATAGGCCCAGTAAAGCTCTTGATTGGCTCATTAATAAAGCTAAGCCCGCCATCGATCAACTCGCTCATCTTCCTCCATGGAAACCCACTCTTTTCAAACAGAAGCAGCAGCAACAACAAAACGACGACGTTTTAGAGAAACAGAATCAAAACGAAAACGAAAACGAGTTTAGTTTTCTTCAGAATTTTAGCAACAATAGTAACAGCAATGGTTTTATTCCGTTTCAAAATGAATTACCTGAAACGACGTCGTTTAGTAATGATTTGAAGCTTTCGCTTCAACAGAATCAGAATCAGCACGTGCAACAGCACGTGCTTTTCGCCGGGAATTTTGATGGAATGGTGACGTGGAATTCCGGTGGTGGTGCTGCTACTATTGATACTGGTAGTGGTGGTGATGGTTTTGTGTTTCATGGTTCTTCGCCGTCGCCGGTGGTTTTTCCGGCGGTGATGTATGGTCAGAATCAGTATCTTTCACAGAGGGGACCCCTTCAGTCCAGTTACAATCCTTCAGTTCGTGCTTGGATAGATGCGCCGACGACGTTTGTTGGGGCTGATTATCGACGTCAAGCGGGTGGTTCGGGTGCCGGATTTGCTTCTGGTGGCTTTTCTGGTTTCCGTGTGCCGGCACGAATTGGAGGTGATGATGAGGAGATGCATGGCGGTTTATCTGACAGGCCGTCGTCCGCTTCCTCTGATTCTCGCCGTTGAATTTGGTAGCCTGAATTTCCTTATCCTTATAGCTCTTGCCTTTGAAACCCTAATTTAGTATGCGAACTTGCTGGATCAAGGTGGAGAGTTGAATTTGGATTTGGAATGGTTCGGTTTGGTTCAATGGTTTATGCTTAAGGAATGAAGAAAATTTGGAGTTGAATTTTCAGGTTTTCTATTCCTCAAGTTTGTTATTTCAATTTTCATGTTAGTGTACTATGTATGGTTATCTTTGTTGTATTGCAATGTTTATTTGTATGTTTGGTTATCTTTGTTGTATTGCTATGTTGATGTTGTTTAAACTTTGTTACAATTTGTAGTGACTATATATCTATTGTGTAATTTGTTATAAAATTTTAGTTTTGGTATGAAAATATGCATCAAAGCTATAGTTTGTTTGATTTATCTTTATATACTTTCCATGTTTGTGAAGAGCTAGATGAAGTTGTGAGCTTTCTCTCTGTTACAAAACAGGGAAAATTCCTGAATAAGCCAATATATGAACTTGTAGTCTATGCGCAAGGTTTAGTTTGGTTGTTATGTCATGTTTCAAATAGGGAAGAGATGAAAGAGGAGTTTTTTTTAGTGAGAAATGATTGTTTTCTTACTTTTTTTATTGTGACCATTCATCATCCTTCTATTGCTTCCTTAGGGAATTGAAAGATCAATCTAGTTCTATAGTTTTATTGTGTATGATCTATCTCTTTCGTGCTTGAGTTTTGGAAGCATTTAGATGAGAAGTCATTGTCTATGAACAGTGGAAGCTGTTTTACTAAAGAAACTAGTTGGGTAAGAGTTGATTCTGAGCTTGCTATAAGGAAAAATTTCCTAGATTTGGTGTGGTTTTCTTCTTTTCCTTTGCCTTGTCATATACGTAGTTCCTCTTTAGCATGTGATGGTTCATGATTGTGACTGAGGAGTTGATTAGGAGTTATAGCTATAGCTTATAGGCTATGGTAGAAGAGGAAAAAAAAAGGAAGGGAAGTGATACAAGTTATCTTGATGAATGATAGCTTGCCTACTTACTCAGCTGATTTGGAGACCTAGATTCTCTGCTGTAACAAATTCACAGTCATTGCAGTTAGGTAATTATAACCGTTGGATGAAGATCTCACATCTCATGTTTCAAATACAGTTGATTCAAACATGAGGTTGGAAAATTGGTCTTCTAATCCTTATCTAATGGTTGTGATTTTCACCTTAATTACACTGACTGTGATTTTACTGTAATCTGAATATGAACCCAGTATAGTCCCCAAAGGAAACTTCAACATCGGGTTCTGAGAAGTGATTTTTATCATTGGGTTTAAAACCTCACCTTCCATCTGGGAACAGATGCATGTTTGGATTCACGGTGAGTTTGGTAGAATCACATTGTGATTTTGGCAAAAACTATACTTTAGAACTTCAACAAAATCAGTGTCATCGTGATTTTGTCAAATTCATTGCAATTTCAAATACGCACTAGGCACACCTTTTTATTCAAGTTCCTCAACCTTGCTTAAGTCAGATGATGTTTTAAGTAGTGGGGGCATCTGCAGGTTACAGTATATACTCAATATGCAATGAATTTGGATAGATTAATTCTAGTAGGTAGAACAAGTGGGGAAAGTGGAAGACATCTGCAGGGGATGAGCACATTGAAGTTCAATTATGGAAGAATTTCACACACATATAGGTGCTATGAAAGTATGGTTCTTTTTTATCTGTCTATGGTCCCCTACCCCCTGAGATTTCAGTGCCTAAAAATATATTTTGGCCAGCTGGAAATGCTCTTGCAAAAGGGGAAAATTAAATAAAAGGAAAATTGAAATACTGGCTTCTACGGAGATCGTAGTAATTGTTTTTTGGGTTGTTTGTTGGTTCCTCCAGTCAGTTGATAAATAACATTACTTCAAAAGGTTGAATTGGTCATTATACAGAACAAAATTCTGGATTGCCATATTTGCAGAATAAGGCTATAATTAATGAGGATGTTTCCATAAAGAGGCCTATCATGCCCTGTCTTTATCTGTCTGAAACTATGCAATAACTAGAGGATAGTCTTCAAAAGAAACTGAATTGTCATGGGAAGGGAAGGCATTATCTTTATTGTTTCAGTGTTTCTTAAAAACAATTGGTGGATTGTAGGTAAAAAAAAAAATGACCAGTGTGTTTTATTTGCTCTTGGCAGTTGTAACCAATGTAGCATTGACTTTTCAGATTTAAGAGTGTCGAGGGTTTGACATGTGTCGGTGTTGGACACCAACCCGACACCGACACATGCGTTCACATTCAATAACTTTCATTTTCTCATATCATTGTTGATGCCATAGTACCAGTGTCGTGTTCAATGTTTGTATTAGTGCTTCATAGATTGTAAAAAAACTATTTGAACTCTGATGCTTAATACATTAGAATAAAAATATGTGTGGGGAAGAATCACTGCTCCTGAAATGAAGGGAATAATAGTAGACCATTATCATGTTTCAACCAAAACTAGCAAATTCATGATCATACAAAAGCAAATAACAAGTTAAAGTCTTCTACTGATACACACGACACACCCGATGGTAGATTCTTACAAGCCAAACATGGAAAATAAACCCCAAAAGAAGATGAAGAAACAGGAGCCATCAATCTTTCTGCCTCAGCATTTTTTGGCAGTCCTCATGTTTTGTTTTTCTTTCCTTTCTCAGTCTCCTTCGCATTTGACATGGAAGCTTTAGCCAATGGTGATTTTAATGGCGATTTTGTTTCATTCTCCTTCCCATTTGACATGGCAGATTTAGTCAATGGTGATTTTAATGGTGATTTTGTTTCATTGTGGTTCATCTTATCTAATTTGGTCCTCTGCTGCTGGCCGTTGAGTTTCTTTGTTTTGGGGAACTGAACTTGAACCCGAACCTCCCAAGGACGTGCTGCAACCCAACGCTCCATCCAGCTCCAGCCCCAGCTTTCTTTACCCAGGCTATAAGAAGCCTGACCAAAATACTGGTTACAGTTTGGCCTCCACTGCAATATTACCTCGACATTAGTAGTCAAATTTTGATTTTAAGAAAGGATAAATCAAGTGGAACAAGTTACACACCTGATGAGAGAAAGCATATGCCATGGCTCGCTCTCGTTTGATTGCTGCTTCTTCTCGCTGATGTATCCTGGATAGTATCTCTTCCATTGTTTCAGAACCGCTGCACCATTCCACCTGTGATACATTCACAAAACGTCGTGCTTTATTGAAAGTGACCAATATAACAGAGATAATACTTTAAAAAGCTATCTATCACTGACAGATTATGGTAACACTACCTCGAGCTCATTAATCTTAGCCTCGATTTTTAACTGGCTTTCCAATCTCTTTTGCTTAATCCTGGCTGCTGTTATCATACACATTCTTCGAGCTCTAATTTGATCTTGTATTCTGCTCCATGAATGTATGTAGTTAAGTGTTGTTGCTGTTTGGTCTCTAGCCATGTGGTCTTGAATTAAAGCTTCAAAGTTCTCTGCTCCCCTTAGATGTTGAAAAGTTCTTCTTGCCTACATATATATAGGTATAGGGGCAGGGAGTAAGTTTCATCATGTCATTAAGCTTATGTGAAAATTGCTAAATTTTGTAGAAAAGCTTCAAATCAACATTTGTAAAGATAGAGGCATGTATAAAATTATCTGCCATATTATGGGATATTAAAACTAAAAAGTTAATTAACATAACTTGTTGTCAAGAAGGTAAGTATAGAAAAACAGATGAGGGAAATAATTGCTTTCCAACAGTTATGAAAGAGGGTGATAACTGCATAACAGAGAATATCATCATAACCCAGTACTTAATTCCCCTTCCAAAATCAGAGAGCTGTGCCTGGACTTCATTGCTTTAAGTTTAATTCATTCCAGTAGTAATAAAAAATAAGTGAAGACACTAGTGGTCCATGTTCTAAAGTCATTATCAAAGTAAATGATACCTTGTGGAAATACAAATTATTCAGTGTCATTTATTCCATTTAAATTTGATTTGATGTAAAAACTAGACTATCACTAAAGAAGGATGTCGAAAGTTTTGTCAGAAAAGGAAAAAAAAAAAGGATGTCGAAAGTTGTTAATATATTTTTTTAGATTTTGCAAATAAAGACATCATATCAAGTATTTCATTCATTGTAAAAAAAATAAAAATAATGTTTCCCGGATAGTATAGAACTTTATTTTCTTTTAATGAATCAAAATATAACCTCGTGTCACTTTGTTAAGTTGACAAAAAGAATAATGAATTGTTGACAGTTGCAGCCATGTCTATGATTGCAAGGAAAGTTAGAAGGTACCACTTAAAGGAAACTTCTAACTCAGTATCTTCATAAGGGTTAAGTATTGGTTTGATTATAAGAATCAAAAGTCCTAAATGCACGAACTGGATTCGCTGTAGTTAAGGAATCATGGATTTGATGCAATCACACGATCTGGACCGTTGGATCAAGTTTACACTGACCATTTTTTATTTTTATATATTAGTTCAAAAAACCAATGTTGGGAGATGAGCTTTTTAATCTTACGGTTCAGATCATTGACTGCATGATTGCGTGGTTAAAAATCTAAAAATCGCGAAATGCATAAGCCGCATTATGAATTTCGACATTTTGTTCTCAGCTACAGGCACAAATACTGTGAAAAGTGTAGTAATAATAATGCAGTAAAAAGAGTCTAGCATCACAAAGATATTGTACCATAAATGAACGAAATGCATTTTGAATCCGAGTAGCAGCAATATTGTGAATCAACCTGGAAGGAACTGTCCTCTCCATCATCAAACCTTCATTGGGCGTGCTACTTGATTCTTCATGAGGGCTATGGTTCCCATTTGTATGTTCATTTGATATTTCAGCAGTAGATTGCACCTAATCAAAGAGTGCTTAGAGAACAAGAACTAACACCGGATGTTCCAAAGCAAGATAAAAATGTCTTGCTCATAAAGAGATTGCATGTTAAATTATAGAAATACTAAAACACATTTTGTAGTAGTCACTTGTTAATATATTTTCTCTTATTGGTTGAATTTCAACGAGAGACGTGTGATTGAGTGTTTCTCTCATCAACCTTGAGGAACTCGATTAAAGACCCGGCACCTAAAGAGAAGTGGGTTCAATAAAAAGGGTTAGAGAGTATGTTGTTATCACTACATAATTTATCGTTTGTGGATTTTAACTGAACTCTTTTAACAAACTTAACTTCTTATTAGTCAACTAATCCTGAAAGAAAATCTAAATTAGGAGCAGGGAAATTCTCTCCAAACTCTCATCATAACTTGCAAATTTTAAAGTTCAAGGACTAAAAGAGAGAGAAAGGAAAAAACCTTTTCTTGGTTTGATTTATTTTCTTTCCGTTTCTTCCTTCTGGTTATAATTTTAAACCATTTCTTTGGACCCATTCTTGTGGAGAAACAGCTAAAACAAGCCTGCATATCAATATTCAAACAATTTATAGTAATTCTCATGCATAAACAGCTATAATACTAGAAGAAATGTGTCTAGAAAATCATAAACTCCATTAAGAGTTCATCAAGCAATCATTAAAATGGAAAGACTAATTTTTTTTGTTGTTACAATCTCAACTTAATTTCAACTTTCAGTTTGTGAAATCATAAGCTCAAAATTAAAATATAAAAGTCTACCATACCATTACGTGCACCTTCTAATAGTAAGAACATCAAACAGCTATGTTATTTCAAGGCCACAACTATCTGAAAATCAATCCTAAACCAAGTTAATATATTTGAGAAGAAAAAGAAACACTTGTATACCCAAATTAACTATACACACATACATAATTATTATTATTTTTACAAAATATACACACATATACATCATTATATATTTATATTTAAACTAAAAAAATAGCACAGCAAGATAATCAATATTAATAAATGGCAAAATAAAATTGCATCAAAATCCAAGGAGTTCCAATACCTGAACTGAAACAAAGATGCAAATGAAATGAAATGATAATTAGGAGGATACACAAGAGGCTTACAATTGTAGAGAATGATTAATGATGGATAGTAATGGTAAGACGTGGTACATTGTAATACAACACATAAAAAGAAAGAGCTAGAGAGAGTTCCATAATAGTGTTGGGTGACAACCTAACCATAGTGAAGTAGATGTTTGATCTCTTGTAGGTTTAGGAGTCTATGACAAAGGTGAGGGAAGGTAGTAGTGGTATTCAATATTTCATGTCTAATTGTGTTTCTGAAAATGATTTTTACTTTGATTTCATCATTGAAACAAAAAGCTAAGTGAAACATCCTCTCAAAAAAAAAAGCTAAGTGAAACACGTACCATTAAAAAACAAAGCTCCAACTTACGAAAAAATAATAAGATGGTATGAAAAACCAAAAAGGTGAGGATAAACTTACACTTTTTCTTGCACATTATTTCTGTTTTTTATCTCTTGTCATATTCGTACCATTTTGTACCAAATCGCAATTAGTTAGTGAACTATTAAATCATCTAAAAACGAGCTATATATTTTAAGGGAGATATGTGTAAGAAAATATGATTCTTTGAAAGCCAAAAAAATATTAATCGTTTGATTACGGGGTCATTTTTATCCTTCCATGTTTTCTGCTTTTTTAACCCTCTAATTGAAATTAGATTCTAGTGATTTAGAGTTTGGTCGGGATGTAAGTAAAACTCTTTTGAAGAATTTGTTCTTATTGATTCGGCAAGTGTGAGTAACAGTCCCATAATGGATGAAATCGATGCCTACGAGTTAAGATAAGATGTGGTAACCAATCCCACTTGTGTAGTTACTCAAAACCCAACCTTTAGACTCACCTATATGCCAATTCACCTCTCAATAATTTTTTTCATCTACAAGGCTCGAACCTTATACCTTGCTTAATGAATCTACGTCTATTCTGAATTTAAACCCTTGTGCAAAACTAACAAGACATTATGTGTTGCAAAATTACAATGGAGCGTAACAACCAAAACATAAAATATAGAAACCTAAGAGTATAGAAAATCCATAATCAAAACAAAAAACAAATATAAAGAGTGTATAGTAGCAAACACACCAAATTTTTTTACCCAATTCGACTTAAAGTGACCTATGTATAAAGGAGAGAACATGTCTCTCATCCATTATCAATGGGTCTTTACAAGGGATACAAAGAATTTTCAAGAAATAAGCTTCAACAATAAACCCTAATTTTGACCCCCTTTGTGTTCTTTCTCTTAACCCACAAGAAGATCTCTCAAGAAATCACGAGAGAAAACTTAAATCATTCCTCAAATAAAATCTCTCAACCATTAGCTCTTAAGATTCTCTAAATGTTCACCTTTTTGTGATACCAAACAATAAGGTAAGAATATTGCCTCTCCATATTGATTATGAGTATTCTTAGCACTGCCACTCCAAACTTAAATTGAGAATTCTAACCCCCACCTCTCTAGGATGGGCATGAGTATTCTTACTATCGTATCTCCATGATGAAGTTGATTATTCTTACCACCGTCTCTCTGGGATGATAATGAGTATTTTTACCACCGACTTTACAAAATGATATTTAGTGTTCTAACCATCGCCTCTCCATGTTGAGATTGAGTATTATTTGCAGCCTCTCTAGACCCTCCTTGGGCTTGAGGATCCATTTTCATCAAACTTCTATGGGCAGTCCCATAAGTTGTATCATTACCTCTTTAACCCTGAGAATGTCTTTTGTACTATTGAAGTTTTCCTTGCATCAAACTTCCTTTTGCTTTTGAAGTAGTCCCATAAATTTAAAAATATTACTTTTCTTGCTCTGGCTGAATTTCAAATCTTGCACTTTTTCAATCTCAATTAGATCATAACATGGAAGGTCTTTGTTGTCGCGTCACTTTGGTGCAACAATATCACTCATTTCCTATTCGCTTTTCAAACATTGTCTTCTTCTAGTCCCACTTGTGGAGGACTCCGCCTCAAGCTCAACATCATCCTTCATAGCTTCACACAAGAAACCCTTGGGCGACTCAATATCCAAAAATGTACATCCACTATGCATTTTGCAATGTAACTTGCAAAAGTCATTCAACTACTGTAAAATAATTTTCCATGAGTAGTCCTCTACGAGCATGCATCATATGAAATCTTCTACCTAACTTGGATTTTCTCTCCATGCCAAAGGTGCTCCCCAACTCACTTGAGGAGAGTCTTTTTTGCATATAAAGGAAGAAAAGAACCATTGGAGTATGATATAAACAAGAAAAACTTCCTTGTGAAAAAGTATCTCACCTCAACTAAAGTAAGAGCATAATGCTTTATCCCAATCGACCCATGCGAGTTGGGAGAAGAAGGGCTTATTGGTTTGAAGCTCCCAGCCTTGCGAAGTTTGTTGTATATTGGTTGTAAATCTTAATGAAGGAATGAGGGGTTAGAAACATATTTAGTTAAAGAAAGGTCGTCGAGTATGTTGGGAAGGTCGACTAAGCTTATAGGTGATGAAGTATAAGTAGTAAGTGTGACATCTTCTGAGGCAAATAAAGATGATTATTGGGAATAGCAGTTGGCAGAATGTAGAAATCCAATGATGACGGTTGGTTGGTCGAGGTAGGGTTATGTAAGACGGTATAGTTTTCCTCTTTACTGCGTAATAAGGACATTGTTCATGTGCATCCACAAATAATTATCCTAGATCAATTATGTCACATCATCTCATTTCTCGAGGATCAACAAATGATACAAGGCATCAGGGATTTGTTTACACCTAAAAATAGTTATCTTGTTAGCCGAACTCAAAAAATAAGTGAGTGAACTATTAGGCAAGGAACCCCTCATCTAAGTGGAATATATGTGATGCTAGAGTAGTCGAGCGAGGAAATTGATTCTTTCCCAAGACCACTAACTCATAATGTCGATTGTCAAAGGTTCAGAATTGAGTCAAGAGCGTAGTGGGACTGGACAATGACGCAATAACCACTTTGAGAAATGATGGAGAAGATATGATCTCTAGTGAAACTATACACAAAAGGACTTTGACAATGGATCATGACGAGGAGAGGAAACTGAAGCTGAACGTGGGGAGTCACGATCCAACTAGCGAGTGAGTTATCACACAACACCTATGAATATTAGTAGAATGGGGGTTATGCATTGTAGGCCATGTCGTTTAGCTAATATGTAATAGGCACACTATAAAAACCTTGTTCATGCATTGTAATTGAAACATCCAATCAATCAAACAAGCTTATTTTCACAATTTTTATCTATTTACCTTTCTTCTTTTATTTATGCATTTCTTAGTGTAGCTAAAACCCAAAAATAATCATACATGACATTCTACTAGAGATGTCAGGGAACACACAACTAAGAGATAAAGTTTCTACCTCAGCGTTAATCGTTTGAAGTAAAGGGAATCAAAATTGAGGAAACTCATCCAACCTCGGCTAGTTTCAGCTTACATCAACAAGTGGATATTAAGATATCCACTAGTATTTACAGATATCAACGAGTTTCAAGTTTTTCTTATATAAAAAACATTACTATAAATATTACTATCAACGTGTGTGTGCACGCGTGCTGATAAATAAACAAGAGTTTTTTTTTTTTTTTTATCAAAGTGATACATTCACATCCCAATTATGTTAGCACTCCAATGTATATCAACATCAACTCCAAAAGTTTTACTCAAAATGAAAAATAAACAAGGGTGGAGGCATAAGCCAAACCTACCAAAACAAAGTTAACGAAAACGGTAATTGGGCAAGTTAAATATATCTCTGGAAATGACTTCTCTAGAGCAATAAGGAAGGGTGTTCCACCAAACTAAGTCATCTATAAAAAATAAAAAAAAACCATCATTAGCAATTCTATCAGCACAAACATTCGTTATCCTATAAATATGAGAAATGTGAAATGTTAAGTTTTTAATAATATGCAAACAGATCTTCCACTTGTTTTTTCAACTTTCAAGGAACAAGATTGATGTTAGAAAAAGCTTGAACAGATCACATAGAATCACATTCAAGCCATAAATGGTTCCAAACTCTAGAATGAACAATTCCAATGGAACATATGACAACTATGATTTGAGTGCAAAGAGAATTAGCAATATCAATATTAGCATAGAAGCACCCATGAAAGTTCTAAGATGGCTTCTAAAAATACCAACGCAAGTAGAAACACCCAGAGATCCTCTAAAAGGAGAGGAGCATAAACCATCAGTGTTGCATTTTATCCAATGAACCGATGACATAAACCAACATACCTATTTAATTAAAAGGAGGAGGAGCATTACATTGAAATACATCAAGATAACAAACTTTTTAATGACTAAAAGTTACATGTGGATTACTTTTGATTTGAACCAAATCTTGTTCAAAGATAGGAGGGATGTTTTGAAATCTCAAGTTATTTCTTTATCAAATTCAAACTATTAATTTGTTTCTCAATTTTGTGCTTCATAGCTAACTTTTGTCAAATTTAATATATATTTCACGTTTTAAATGATAAATTGATAGAGAAAATTTACGTTGAATATTTAATTAAATTATTTTTTAATCAATTTTATATATTTATAAGAAGTTAACTTTTATGCTTACATGTGCTAATTCTACTCATATCAGACATGTACTTAGTTATTATTTCAACTCATACAACTAAGTTTCATTCATTTAATAAATTATAGATTATAATACAAATCATCTTTATCTTTTGCTCTTTTTTGCGATATGCATTTACGTCAGAATCAGAATCAGATACATTGCAGGAGGCAGCACCGCAATTTAACAACCTGAACGAGGTGGACGAAGTTCAAGGAGAATGGGAGTTGGACGATCTAGTCAATGATTTGCATGAAGAATGGTGACAACATGAGAGTAAACATGTTGTACAACATAAGTCGGCTGATTCGACTACAAGTGGTGTGAAGGAAATTGATAAAGAATTTTTTGAAGTTAATTTATCTCCTGTACTGCAACCACTTTCGCTTCCAGCAAGTTTGGAGCACGCTACTTTGAAAGGTGAACAGCTGAATCATGTAGAATTGGCGCCAGGTAATCTCAAGCAAGGGCCTTGGAGTATAGATTAGATGGATAATCAGAAAACTATTTCAGAAGGAGGCGTTGTGTTCTTGTAATATCCCGCTCGTCAGTATCGGAATTATATCAGTTAAAGGTGCGCCAGAGGGCAATGTTCATGAGACTCACTACGGTGAGGAATGTTTTACGACGCAGTGCCAATTGAACACAAGTTAATCAG
>Ga0315914_1005480_pt1 | contig 18432 bp, 9 predicted proteins | sample MpolenodulesMG_FD_203920 | JGI IMG/M metagenome (GOLD analysis project Ga0315914, IMG submission 203920) | Medicago polymorpha root nodule microbial communities from Los Angeles, California, United States - elongated nodules | ecosystem: Host-associated > Plants > Roots > Nodule | place: USA...
GAGGATTCACCCCCCTTATAACCATATATTTGACATATTTCCATCCTTATATTTGTCCAAAAATTGGAGCCGTATTGACTAAGCAATTATAAGAAGAAGAAAAAATCACACTTATTAAGAAAACTAAAACATAGTAGTTTGTAACATAGTTTTTTGTGTTATCTTTGAAATAAGTTTTATAGGAAGATGTAAAAACAATTTTCATTGGTAGTTGATTATAGAGAAAATGAAAAAGAGAGCAAATTGATGCACTTTGCAATTAAGTTTCCTTTGGAAAAGATAATTTTTTGAAAAAACATAATTAAATATGATAAAAGTTGGTCTTTTTTGCTTATAATTTGGGATAAAGAAAATGAGTTTTTTTTACTTATAATTTAGGACAGAGGGAGTATATGTTTGGTATCATAATGTGTCTATATCATAATCACGATGACTCACCGTAATTTTGCAGAAACTATAAATTGTACCTTTTGAAAAATCACTGTTGATCACCGTGATTCTGGTAACCCGCCTTGATGTGAGGCCAAACATGTACTAATTTCGATGATCATGTACCTAGGAAAAAAAACATTTATTCATCAATCGCTTTTATGGGTTAGGTCATTTATCAATCTGAAATAAAGGAATATACAATTATTAATTATTATATAGGAGTCTGTCAAAAAATATTATATAAAGAAATTGGAACTTCCAGGGCATATACGCAGAACAATGTAGCCAATGAAAACAAGAAAGCAAACAAGCCAATTCATATAAAGAATTAAGAAATCTGTAGTTACGGAAAGTAAGTGTGCAGTCAAGACTCGTCACCATATATTATAGTATTGTTAATTTTGAAAGAAAAATAAAGCACTGAAATCAAGTTTGTTCTCATCTCATCTATCTTTCTTTGTATTTTGGTCTCCAAATAAGTCGGATATTGTCAATTCAAAAAATAAATAAATTTGAAGCGTGAACATAAATGACGGGTGGTCCAAAGAATCGTGAAGAGGCTCTAATACCATATTATAAATCGTGGTTGGGCTTAACACAACCCCACAAAACTGACTTGTGAGGTGGAGATTGCCCTCACTTATAAACAAATTGTCAGGCCAACTCCTAACCGGTGTGAGACTCTTAACATCAAGTCCAGTCAATTTACAAAAACAATGTATGGCGGGACATCTACTGCAAGACGAAAAAAACTTTGAGAAAATGAGTCATTTAGGTAAATAAAACTCACAATGGGTCGGACTTGTAAGCTTTTTAGTTTTAGGGTAAAAAAAAATCCTCATCTTACGGATGAGACAATTACTTGGCTGATGTCGGTTCAATACGAACTTTCATGCCGTTTTAATCAAGTTGATATCAATTAAAACCCTATTTTGATCGTAAAAATGAGGAGGCCCGTTTGCATAATTTTGTTTGAATACTAATTGATAGTTGGTGATTGATAAAAGTGGTCTATATTAGAATTTATCTATATAAAATTCCTCTCAAATTAACTTTCCTTATTAAGTGATTAGTGTTAGGATCAATCACATTCTGAGAAGTTTTTGGGTTGTACCTTTAAATAATCCAAGAGTATTTAGATGGGATGGTAAATGATATATTTCAACTTAACCAAAAGGTCTTAAATTTGAATTCAGCCATGTAATTATAGAGTTTTGTCACCTATTACGCAGATGATACCCGATTAAAAAAAGATCATTTCCTTTATAAGTGGAGAGAGGATTTATGAATGACTTGCTTTACAATTCATTCTAGTGATAAATAAATATTTGTTTAATTTAAGCGTGGAAAAACAAAAAGCGAAAGCGTACCCGTGGGTTCATAGTTCCTTTTTGTTGTATTTTACCCGTTTTAGATTAAAATAAATTTTTGTTATTTTAATTTATTTTTAGGTGTCACTTTGATTTTTAACCTTTTTCTATATCTTGATCCCTTTAGTTATAAGCATTTTACACTTTAATCTCCACTATTTTATTTTATTTTGAATTTTTAAATTATACACGTTAAACACTTTCGGCCCTTAAATGATTAACTATAGACAATTTTGTCCTTTAAATGACTAATTTTAGACACATTAATCCTATAAGAGATGACTAAAGAGATGGTTAAAGTCCCTAACATTTATAAGTTGAGAGATTGAAGTGTTTTATGTTTATAATTTAAGAGGCTAAAATATAGAACTTACAAAACTTATAATCTGAGAAACGTTATAACTAAAGTGTCCATCAATTGTAAATTAAGGAACCAAAATTGAACAATATTATTTTTAAAAGACCAAAGTAAAATTTAAATTAACTTATAGATCAAAAATATAATTTAGTTAAAGATAAGTAGCTTAATGGTATGTTTTAAAAGTTTAAGAGGGACGAGGGAAAGACTTAGAAAAAATGGAAGGATGAAGTGGAAAGAGTGAAGATAGTTTTTTGGAAGGAAGTATTATCAAACAATAGAAAACTAAAATGATTCTTCATTATTGACAAATGAGAGAGTTACAATCAGTATATATAGGCAAACTAATTGTACTACACTAATCTAGTTGTACCAATAGCAGAAAGTACAATCTAATAGTGCAGGTGAGGTTGCTTGCATTGCAAGTTATCAATCTAAGTGTTATTATTTTCATCTATATGCTTAGTATGTAATAGCCCCCCACAAGTTGGAGGGTGTTATATGTTTATCATCTCCAACTTGGACAGTAGATTGTTGTGAGGTTGAGGAAGAAGAGCTTTAGTGAAGAAGTCAACAATTTGCTCTTTGGAGGAGATTGGCAGCAGTTTGAGAATGTTGGCTTGAAGTTTTTCACGTACAATAAGGCAATCAATCTCTAAGTGTTTTGTGCGTTCATGAAACACAGGGTTAACAGCTATATGAAGTGCACTTTGATTATCACAGTATATGACTGGAGTTTTGGTGCATTTAATCTGTAAATCATGAAGGACATAGAGAATCTATTGTAGTTCACATGATGCAGCTGCCAGTGCTCTATATTCAGCCTCAGATGAAGACTTACTGACAATCAATTGTTTCTCTGTCCTCTATGAAATGAGTGACTTGCCTAAGAAGAAACACTGACCAGAGATGGATCTTCTTGTATCTCTGCAACCTGCCCAGTCTGCATATGAAAAGCCTTGTAATTGAAGGTGGGCATCTTTAGGGAAGAAGATACCTCGTCCAGGAGATCCTTTCAAGTATCTTAATACTCTTGTAGCAGCAGCGAAATGAGTTTGAGTAGGATTGCTGAGGAATTGACTCAACTGCTAAGTGATGAAAGTAATATCTGGCTTGGTGGTGTTGAGGTACAAGAGTCTACCAATCAATCTCCTATAAGCATGTATATCAGTATAAGGATCTGAACCATCACTGTGGAGTTTGATACTAGGGTCAAAAGGTGTACTAATAGGCTTAGAGTTGAGGAATCCTGAATCTTCAAGGAGATCTAAGCAATATTTTCTCTGACAAAGAGAGATTCCAGATGAAGAGTGAGCAACTTCAATACCAAGAAAGTATTTCAGAATGCCCAAATCTTTAATTTGAAAAGTATTGTGAAGAATCTGCTTGATTGAAGTGAATTCCTCTAAAGAGTTCCCAGCTAAGATCACATCATCAACATAAACCAGCAAAATAGTGAATGAAGATGAAGTGGTTTTAAGAAAGAGTGAATGATCTGAGGAAGCCTGTTTGTAACCATTGAGGAGTAGTAATGAGGTTAATTTCTCATACCATTTCCTGCTTGCCTGTTTCAATCCATAAAGTGATTTGTTCAATTTACACACTTGATTGGGATTTGAATGTGAAACACCAGGAGGGATAATCATGTAAACATCTTCTTGTAGCTCTCCATGCAGAAATGCATTATTGACATCAAGTTGATGAAGATGCCAGTTATGCATAGATGCCAAAGCAAGAACAATTCTGACTGTAGTGAGCTTGGCAACAGGAGAATGTGTTTCAAAATAGTCCAAACCTTCAATTTGGTTATATCCCTTGGCAACCAATATGGCCTTATATCTCTCTATGGAACCATCATCATGATGTTTCACTTTGTAAATCAACTTGCAGCCTATGGGTTTGACATTGGGTGGAAGATTAACAATCTTCCAAATACCAGTTTTAATCAAGGCATTAATCTCATCTTGCATAGCTTTCTTCCAACAATCATGTTTGTTTGCTTCAGTGAAGGTTTTGGGCTCAGTGTGTGTATGAAGAGACATAGCAAAACAAGAATGAGAATATGAAATATTAGCATATGAAAAATAATTGGAAATATGATAGGGAGAAGATGATGTATGTATGGAGTTAGTAATAGGACAAACATAATCCTTGTGATAAACAAGAGTTGATTTATTTCTAGTGGAGACTCTGACAAGAGGGTCATGAATGACAGGTGAATCAGTGGGAATATGGGACTCTACTATAGGTGGAGGAGAAGTAGAGGTAGGTAAAGAGTCAGGGACATCAATGAAAAGTGGAGGTGGAGGAGTAATATAGTGCCAATTATCAGTGACAAATGAAGGAGAAGTTTGATAAGGTAAAACAGTTTCATGAAAGGTAACATTTCTAGAAACAAATATTCCTTTAGAATGTATATCCAAAAGTATATAACCTTTATAACCAGGTTTATATCCTAAAAATATAGATTTTCTTGCTCTAGATTGAAGTTTAGTTCTATGAGATTGAATGGCGGCAGCAAAACACAAACATCCAAACACTTTGAAAAGATCAAAATCAGGAACTTTATCATAAAGAACATGATAGGGGGATTTGTGATGAAGAATGGGAGTAGTGACCCTATTGATTAAGAAAACAACATGAAGACTAGCATAAGACCAATAACAATTTGGCAATTTGGATTGAAACAAAAGAGCTCTGCCTACATTGAGAATATGCTGATATTTTCTTTCTACTGTAGCATTTTGTTGAGGAGTTTCAACACAAGATCTTTGGTGCAAGATACCTTTAGAATGATAAAATGAAGGTAAATCAAATTCAGGCCATTATCACTTCTAAGAAATTTAGGAGTGATATGAAACTAATTCTCAATGAGGGTAATAAACTGTTGAATATGAAGTGAAACTTCAGCTTTAGACTTGATCAAAATTATCCAGACAAACCTACTATAATCATCAACAATAGTGATAAAGTATTTGTGACCATGAATGGAAGGCACATTTAAAGGACCCCATATATCACAATGGAGTAATTCAAATTTGGAACTAGCATGACATGAACTAGTGAAAAAGGGCAATTTCTTATGTTTAGCAAATTGACAAACATCACAAATGGCTTTATTATCAACACAAATTGAAGGATACAAAGAGTGCATGTTTGACAATCTTTGATTGAACAGATGCCCCAGTCTAAAGTGCCAAAGTGCTGAATCAGGAATATGAGTAAAAGAACTAGGAACAAAAGCCTGAGAATCTTTATTAATGGAAATATTATAATGGGGAACATTAGAAACAGAAGAATTAAAATCAAAGGCTGAAGGAGAAATCCTCAATTTGTACAAACCACCATAAGGATCAACCAAACCAATCATCTTGTTGGTAATCAGATCCTGTATAATGCATTTATCAGGTAAAAACTTGACATAACAATTCAAACTACTGATAATTTTGGCAATTGAAATCAGATTGACTTTAAAATGTGGGGAATATAAGACATTTGTGATATGAAAATGTGGAGAAAATACAACAGTGCCAGCATGGTGCATAGTAACAATGGTTTTATTAGGTAAATGAACAAGAACAGGTTTGATAGGGTGATAAGAGGTAAAATAGTGTAATGATGAACAAATGTGCTCATTAGCACCGGAATCAAGTAACCAATCATGGGATGAATCAGATAAAGCACAAGAAAATATAATGGATATACCTGAGGGAGGAGTAGGAGTATGAGTATGAGGCACAGATGAAGATGAGAAACTTGTAGCAGAAGTAATATGGTTGGAAGTTGGTGGAGAAGAGGTAGTGCCTGAAGCAAGCAATTGTGATTGTTGAAGAAGAGATACAAGATGATTGTAATGTTCTTGAGTCAAACCAGTAAGAGGAGGATTGTCAATTGCAGAATTCACAGGCTGAATATCTGTAGTACCAGAAGAAGAAGCATTTGTGGCATTTGCTGAAGAAATGGATTTGTATGAATTAGGATATCCATGCTTTTGATAGCAAAATTCCACAGTGTGGTTTGTACGTTTGCAGAATGTACAAAACTTAGAATTGTTCTTTGAACCAACAAAAGATTTACCATGTCCATATTGCTTCTTAGAATCAGTAGCATTAACAAGAATGCTAGAATCTTCTGAAATAGAAGGAAGAGAAAGTGTGCAATTATTACTCTCTTCTTGTACAACCAATGAATACACCTTGTTGATAGAATGTAAAGGATCTAGAAGAAGAACTTGAGAGTTAATCACATTGAAATTATCATTCAATCCAGTCAGAAACCGAATCCCTTGATCCTCCATACGATGTGCTCTGGCAGACCTCATAGCTTCACACCGGCATGGAAAGGGACAAGTGCAATTAGGCATTGACGATGAGAGTTAAGCACTTCCCATAGGATTTTCATCTCAGTAAAATACTCCAAAACAGTTTTAGATCCCTGCTTCAAATTGTTGATGGAAGAACGTAAAGAAGCTATGCGAATTCTATCAACCTTTGCAAAGCGTTCTTTGAGTTCTTCCCGAACATCAATGGCGTGCTCATAAAAAACCAAAGTTTGAGCAATTTGAGGAGAAACAAAATTAATCAACCACGAGTGAATAAGGTGATTGCAGCACTCCCATGCATCACAATTCAAATCTTCAAGATCAGGTATAGGCACAGATCCATTGATAAAAACAAGCTTATTTTTCGCGCCAAGTGCACGTTGCATCAATCTACTCCAAGCTAAGTAATTTGAACTAGTGAGAAGTGGAGTAACAACAACGGAGTTTGGACCTTCGTTAGGATGAACGTAGAACACTGAATCAACGTTTTGCTGAGTATTTTGATTACGCACCATTGTTGAAGATGAAAAACTCAAGATAATGAAGAAAACAAGAAGAAAACAGAGTAATCAATGGTGAATTTCCAGAAAATGCAAGAAATTCAACCAGAAAAGAGAAGAAGACGATGAATTGCAGCGGAAAAGGAGAAGAGAAAAACAGTTAGGATCGGAAAAAAAACTGTTAGGATCAGAACTACTCTCAAAGAGAGTACTCTGATACCATATTATCAAACAATAGAAAACTAAAATGATTTTTCATTATTGACAAATGAGAGAGTTACAATCAGTATATACAGGCAAACTAATTGCACTACACTAATCTAGTTGTACTACACAGCAGCAGCAGAAAGTACAATCTAATAGTGCATATGAGATTGCTTGCATTGCAAGTTATCAATCTAAGTGTTATTATTTTCATCTATGTGCTTAGTGTGTAATAGCAAGAACTCTGGAAGGCTAAGTATGTATTTTGAAGTTACAATATAAAATATGATTATATTATACTTCTATCACACTTAATTTATTTTAAAAAATATTTCATAGTGTCCATATATTGATATTGCTAGACTAAATATATTCATTTGGATCCAAGCTTTAGATTTCATAGTTGCCATCTAAAAAGGCCTAACAATACAATTTGTTGTCCGCTTGTCTTCTATTAATGTGTAAGTTATCCTAGATATATATATATATATATATATATATAAAATCATCATTTCCACGCGAAATGCCTATGTTTAGTGACAAAAAAACATCACTTAAAATAAATTTTTGACTGACTTAAATAATATCTCATTGAAGTTAATTTTTTTCTTCTGTCTTAACTTTTTTTATTTTATTTTGATCCCTCATTTTCAAGATTTATCAATTTTAGTCAACATATTTAAAATTGATAAATTATGATAAAAAAGATAGATAAACTAAAATTGATAGAAATATTATAAGACTAGTATGTATAATTCAAAGTTTGGCACTTAGAAATACAAGACTAAAGATACTTTAGACTCAAAAGTTTTTTTTCAAAAAACAGCAGAATTTTAAATAAATAAAATAGAAACAAAGGACATAAGAATACCACCCTACCCCCTGAAATGCTATTGATATATATTTTCATATATGGCTTGGCCTTGGAGACTACCTACCAAGCTTTCCTTTTCCTTTCAAGGACAATTTCTTTATTTTTAGGCAACCTATTTTACCTTTTCATTTGTCTAATCTATTCTAATAAACTCATAAGGTAACATGTGTGGTGATTTTTTTCTTCTCTTTTTCTATTTTTCCCATATTCACACAAAATATATTTTAAAATGGGGAAAGAAAAAGAAAGCCCTCCCAACAACTTTAAAACTATTTTATATATTTCTCCACCAGATTCCAACCATATCTAAATAATTATATCCATTAAATATTATTCATTGATTTAATACTAATTCATAGAAATAATATTTTAATTCCCTATTCAGTACCATTTCTCCTTTTCCTGTTTATTTTTTTAATCTCCAATTTGGACAGTCTTAGGAAAGTTAGGAACTCAATTACCTGAACTACAAAACAAGGATTCATTTTATAAATTTCGACATTTTCATTTCCTTTGTAAACTCCAAAAATTCAATTTTCACTCTTTCTTTCTACACAATATATTTTCTTTCTATTTTCTCAAAACCAGAATATTATTTTTCCTCTTTCAAATTTTAGATTTTTTTTTCATCTAACACTACTATTATTATTTTTTTATTTAACGATGAAATTTATGCAAATTTGAAAACTATTGTTCTTGATTTTTGCTTAGTTTCTCAAGCTTTTTAATTTGATTTTTTAGCTTAAAATTGTAATCTGTTAATTATTTTCTTTTGAAAAAAAATAAAAATTTACCAGTGAAGTTTTGAGTGTTATATGAGTGTTTGAAAACATGGAGGCTAGTGGCGGTGTTAGTGGTGGCGTTACGGTGGTCGGATCAGATGCTCCGTCGGAGTACCACGTTGCTCCAAGAACAGACAACCAAACTCCGACCACTGGATCAGCGGTTCAGCTTTTAGCGGCGGTTCAAGCAGGTGCTCCTCCGCAACAACCGCCGTATACAGCGGTGGTAACGGCGTCTCCGGCTGTTACAACGGTGCCAGAGAAGAAGAAGAGAGGAAGACCGAGAAAGTATGCAGCAGATGGTTCAGTGACAGCGGCGCTGTCTCCGAAGCCGATATCGTCGTCTGCTCCGTTGCCGCCGGTGATTGATTTCACGGCGGAGAAGCGTGCAAAAGTGAAGCCAGTTAGTTCTGTGAGCAAAGCGAAATTTGAGTTGGAAAATATAGGTACTGCTTCTAACTAGAATGTCTCTAGTTTTTTTTTGGTCTACTTTTTTTATTTTATTTTTGAAAAAACTGAGTGTGAAATGTTACTGTTTTGGATTGGATTGTGTTTGGTTCTGTTGGCAGTGTAGTTAGAAATTTGGAATCAGTGTTTGACTTATGTTATAGCTTATGTGGAAGTGAATTCAGATTCAGATGTGGGACCTCTGTATATAGTTGTGGTCTACTCTTGATAATGTGAGGTAGTCCTCAAAAGTGACTTAATGGTTGGAACTAAAATCTTTCCAATTCTAGGTACTATGTTCGAATGACGTTGAGTTTGACTAAATCACCGTGTCACTGTAGTTTTTTTTTTTTTTTATGCTAAAATTACGGTGACATTATAACTATGCGAAATTCACCGTCAATCCAAACATGCAGTATGTTAGGCTAGAAATCTCCAACTGATGTTGAACACTATGGATTGAGTTGTTGAATTGGAAGACTTTAATATTATTGCGGGCTGTGTATTGTGTCAAGAGGTCAAGTTGACATGTGTTCCTCTTTTGGTCTTTTGTGGTCAACTCTATTTACTACTATTAGTAGTATTAGTTAGTTGATTGATACCGTTAAGTGGTTCTTCATTCCATATAAACTGTAATGGACTGTTATGAACTTATAATACTCATACGTGCAAATAAATCTTGTCCTATGATTTAATTAAATTAAATGGGATACTAACTATTTGGTCGCAAAGTGTAAGCATAATGAAGCTGGAAGTCAACTTTGCAATCACCTAAGCTTCATAAAGTTGTTTTTCATGTATAAAATGGTAATCTAATATTTAATGTGTATTGCATATGCGTAGTCATTATTGGTAGAATTTCTACAAACTAGTTTTCATATAGTAGTAGTATTGTCAGAAGCACGGATACGCTAAAATGGCTTGAGTCGTACTCGATACGTTTACATGCTGACCGTGATATGCCGCTGATATACCTCGGATATACCGCGATACAGTCAATTCATCTCATGAGTTTTCAGTTTTATAGTACATGAATCAAACTTTCCTCCTCCTTAATTACTCCTTTCTCCTTTAATTACATACTCTCTCTCCTTTAATTGATACATGTAAATTGTGATGTATCTATACAATTCCACGGTTATAAATTGCCAATTTTCAAAATTGGTTTTTTCCCATGATCCCATTACTAATTGCCCATTCAATTTTATCCAATTGCAAATTTCAAGATTCTGATGCACCCTTGTACTTGATATTTAACCATTGCACCTCCTACCATTTTTCTCTCAACTCCTCTTTTCAAAATTGGTCTAAGACACTGCACTACAATTATCCAGAGGGAGACAGAGAGACATCTAGAACCAGAAGCAACACAATGTCAGAAGCAATTTCAAATTCCAACTCTACAATTTTAAGTAAGTTTCTTTTATGAAAATGTTTAACAAGATAGTAAACAAGGGCACTAAGGGATCAGAATTCAGAAGCAGGTGAATATAGGACCTGTTCTTGTAATTGTCAAAATAAATTACAAGTTCTTACTCTAAAGTAAAAACTCATTTGTTTAGAATTTATGGAACTGAAATTTATGCGCGTCATAATGTAAATGATGAGTATTTGTCTGAGTTGCATGCAATCTACCGGTGTTCGTGAAGGAGATGAAATTAACACTAGTTCAACATCTTGGTTTGGATTTTTCGAAGTCCATGTTAAAAATTGTGTACGGAGTTTGGAAGATAATGATTTGCAATTTCTATTTTATATTTTACTAATGGTTAAGAGCTATGTTTTTATTTTAATTTTCTTAAGTTGCAATAATATATTTATTATATTTTATATATGTATTGTATCCTATATTTTTCAATGAATAACGAATCACCATATCGGATGTGTATTGTATCTGATCTGATACTCGTTTCTTGTCTCTGATTCATAGGTAGTATTGTTATTTTTAATCTATAATTCCTTTTTTCCATACATTGTTTTGAGTTAATTCAAATATGATCTTCCCTTTTTGTTTAACTTTTAATCCTGTAAGCTTCTAAATTTGCTAATTGGATGACACTTATTTCCCAAATTTCTGCTTTTACATATGTGCACATACTTAACTTTAGCTTTGAAATTCTCTAAAATTTGGTTGATGTTGGAGTCAGACATATCTGATGTAGAGTTTTGAAGTACTTATTTACAAATAATAAAATAGCATTTAGTTTCGTATTAAATGGTTTTCCTTGACTACCTGATATAAGATATTTACCCTCTCAGATTGCTGCACTGTACATTCTATGCTGTCTTATATATTAGGACTAAACTGATATAAAGCATCTTGAGATGGACTCAAAAGATTATTCTCTTAGAATCTTATTCTCTTAGGACAAAAGCATAGTGATGTTTCAACTTTTTATTAGGTCTAAATATTAAAATTCTTAATTTGGCCCAAATTATAGATGCCTTATAATTAAAACCCAGAGACTGTTTAACATTTTCAATTTGATTATTAATTATTGTTAACATTTACATTTTTTTAGGTGAATGGGTCCCTTGCTCAGTTGGTTCAAATTTTACACCCCACATCATCACTGTTAATGCTGGAGAGGTAATTTTCAGAAATATCTATTGACTATGCTGTAATCCTGTTATTTGGGGGAAGTGAAAAGTCCTATGTTACATGCATGTTTTTTGTAGAATGAAGTGATAATAAAATTAGGGGCTAATTATATTTATAAAACAGAATAAAAGTTAGAGGGAGCATTTAGTAACATGTTAATTTCCTGTCATATCTGTGTGATCACTTACTTCTTTTTCAGTGATAACTGGAAAATAGTCTAACTGATGATTGTCAACAATTTTGTGTGCATGGTTATGTTAGGATGTTACCATGAAGGTAATTTCATTTTCTCAGCAAGGACCTCGAGCTGTATGCATTCTTTCAGCAAATGGTGTCATAAAAAGTGTCACACTTCGTCAGCCCGATTCTTCTGGGGGCACATTGACATATGAGGTGAAGCATTTGTGCAATTTTTTTTATCATTCCATCTTATAAAAGAGAAATTTCATTTGGTTCCACAATGCATTTAATGATCTACGCAGTTCAAGAATGTTGTTTCTCGTGCCTTTTTTAGCATATAGTGGGACTGGATTATTTGCATTTGCACAGTTACTTATCTCGGTGTTTCTACAGGGACTGTTTGAAATTCTGTCTTTATCTGGTTCGTTCATGCCAAATGAAAGTGGAGGAGGAACACGAAGCAGATCAGGCGGCATGAGTGTGTCTTTGGCAAGTCCTGACGGACGTGTTGTTGGTGGAGGTGTAGCTGGTCTGTTGGTGGCTGCAAGTCCAGTGCAGGTATTTATTCTATCTGTAAGGGGGAATTTTGCAAATTAAAAGTAAAATAATAAATAAAAACAAAAACATTATTTCAAATCAAATGAACTTTTTTAATTTGGTGTGGTTCAAGTGGTTGGTGGTTTGACTCTCTTAAACATGTGGTCATGGTTCAATCTCTAACTCCTTTGTATTAAAATTCACCATCTGAGAAAGATATCTCTTAAATGTGCTTCGAATTTTCGAATGAATTAGATGCAGTTCGAGAAAACAGACCTTACAATGACGACTCCATTTCTAGCAAACAAACATTTCAATGGCAACTCAATTATAGCAACATGTATAAGCTAGTGATTTAGTATTTACTCGATAACAATTTCTTTGATTCTGATCACTCTAATTTTAAACATGTATCTACCAGGTAGTGGTTGGAAGTTTTATGGCAGGAAACCAACATGAGCAGAAGCCAAGAAATCAGAAACATGATGTGGTATCAACTGTGTCGTCTCCTGCTGTTGTACCCATCCCTACTCTTGATCCAATACCTATTCTATCATCAGTAACTTCCTTCCGTGGAGATAATTGGTCTGCTGTGCCAGCATCGGATGCAAAGGATAAGCCCGCTGCTGATATTAATGTGTCTCTTCCTGGAGGCTAATTTCATAAGGATGCCTTATATATATGCATTTATGTGTAGCTGCTTTTACAATGCTGTAATGGGATTCCTAGTTGTTAGCTCACTTTCCTTTGTTTGTTGTGTTAAGGTTGTTGAACTTTGTGCCGTGACCAACAAGTTTTCCATGTTTTACCAGGTTCCTGTCATTGTAGAATTTGAGTTACCTGATAAGATATGCTTTTTAATGATATGAAGTCATGCCTTAAAGAAATTATTTTGATGTGATAGTTATTCATGATTGTTGAATTAGTGGTTTACTATTTGAAGTGCATGATTGTTGACCCAAACTATATTAAAAAATCTGAAAAATTCATGACATATAATTAATCGTGCACATCACTGATTATAGTGTTTTTAAAGTTATTCTCTTCATTATGACAATGTCTCCAACATGAGAATGATGATTATTCATTTCATGTAAATAAAAAAACAATGAAGAACTCAAACTTGTCAACCAATTTTGTTAAATCCCTGTTAGAAACCAACACTAAAATAGGTGCCTATTCATAAATTAAGCCTTATTATTATTATAAATATATAGTGTATAGTGTACTTTTATACTCTTGCACAATAAAAGAAAGTTAAGTTTTTGTTCCTATAAATATTCGAACTTTTTGTTCTAGTCCTTCCAATTTATTTTTTTAACTTTTAGTTCTATTATTATTTTTGGTCTCTGCTTTTAATTCAACTCATGTGTAACTTGGTTTTACCATTTATATTTTTGAGTGAATTTTTGCATGAATGTTTTGAATATTATAAGAATCTCTAATAAAAAACATGATTTTTTTAACAAAACATAAATTTAATATGAATTCTAAGTTTTTTTTTCAGGGATTCTTAAAATATTCTAAACATGATTGAAAAAATATCAATGATACACATGAGTTGACATAAAAAAAGAACGAAAGTGGTAATGTAAATTTTTTTAGGACTAAAAGTTAAAGAATTTTTTTAGAAAACTAAAACAAAAATTAAAATATTTATAAACTAAAACCTATTTAACTCTTAAAAAAATGAATTTATTTTTGGGTGAGTTCTTCACCGAGAATCTAGGGGTGTTTTGTCGTCAAGGGCCATATTTTTCTTGTAGGTACGTCAAGATGCTGTCCCACTCAGATTAATTTTGATTATCTCATTTTTTTTTCTATTGCTCATATGATATTTCTTTCCTTTTTTATTACATGACATTATTATCTTGTACATTTTGCTTTTGTCCCTTTCTTTCTTTTTCACACTTATCACACACTATTAATCTATCAGTGTAAGAAAATATTTTTTTATAGATTGATGTACCGGGAAACTAGGTTTGACATTTTACTTTGCTTTGGACGATTGTTGATACTTGATACATCAATGACCATAATCTTTGTGCCTATCCCATCAATACGTTGTCTAATATTTTGGATATTCAGGTGCTTTGAACCTTGCTTTGATGTTTCAGTAGCCTTGATTGTTTTTAATAAAATTGAAAAATGCTTGTTAGAAAATAATTTTAACAAAATATACAACAATTCTACATGATTGGTCAAATAATAATCACTATTCACTCACACTTTATGTATGGTCAGCCAATACTTAGATTGATCAAATATTATATTTTTATGTTATTGAAAACCAACAATTAATTATTAAAAAGTTATATATTTAATACAAAATATACAAGTTCCAATGTAAAGTTATTATTTTAAACTTTTTAACATGTGCAAATTTGCACATGATAGAAAAACCCTTCTTTGTATATATCATTCATAACAAATGGCAATGCTCGCTAAAATATTTAAGTTATTTAAGAATGATATGTGGAGCCACCTCATGCACAAAAATCACACGTATGAATGATCATAATGTGCTAATCTTAGCAAAACTTTTTGCGGTGAGTGTCTGCAAATTGAACTGTATTCATGATCTAGTCTAGTAAGAAATTGTATACAAAACTTTGCATAGATTTCAAAGTTGTATCAAGAGAGTTTTACCATCCAACATAATTTTTAGCTTCCGAATATGTGAATGAAGAAGAAAATATATAGGAATACTCAAGATAATGTATCTACCATAAATTAAGCACATTCAAAGACCAAAAACAAGTGCTTTTTAAGTAAAAGTTAAAAATACTTGGCAAGTCTGAGGAACACATAACTTCAATCTAAGTAAGAGGACAACCGGTGCGGAGCCACGTATAAGTGAGGGGATGCAGCTGCATCCCCCGGGCTTCTAAATTTTACACATGATGACACTGTTTTAATACTATTGAACCTCCTGATATTTTAATATTGCACCACCTAATCCAAGATTTTGCACTAATAAGACCATCTCTAATGAAAGGGTCTTAACCTTTTAAGATCCGATACCTTTTAGGTACCCCTATTAGGTAGGAACTTTTTCGGGGTCTTATAAGAAGGAACTTATTAAGTACTGCTATTAAAAAATTATAAATGAGTGATGTGTACATGCGAAATCCATTTAAATACCCAAATGCAAGGTGTACTCAATTTACTCTCCCTCCCATTTTCTGCGTAACCAATAACCTATGCAAATTATGTTAACTTCTTCCCGTGAAACTTATTTCAAGAACATAAAAAGTTATACACTAGATTATTATGCTTTAGAATTATAAATTTATAATCTACACAAATTCTAACTTTCATTTGATAAATTTTAAAATTTATAATTTGTACAAAAATATGGAAAATATAAATAAAATTAAATATTTACACAAAAAATTAGATATTTGATTGGGAAAAAATGACGAAATTTATAAATTTAGTAGTATAAATAAATGATAATTAAAAGAGAAAATAACTGCACAAAAATTTGGTATGTCTAATGAAGTTGAAAGCTCCAAACCCCCTGCCCCAGGATCCTGGCTCCGCTATTGAGTACAACATAATTATGGAATGCAAATTTAGCAAAAGATACACAAATACAATATCACAATTTGTTTTAATATACTTAAGATCCCATCATACAAAATGACAAGTAGATAAGGGTAATGTTATCCGCGGGATTCAACTAGGGTGAAAAATAATAAGGAAACTTAAAAAGTAACTTGCTATTGAGAAGCATTAATTAAACTTGAATAAAACTTTGTTGCACAACTATAAAAGTGGAAGATTTCTCTCTTTTCTTCTACTCCCCTCCAAACACCCAAACAGACAAGAGAAATTCAAAAATGACTCATGACTTAATGTTATAATGTGGTGTGATTCATGCAACTAATTCCACTTGATAGAATAAGTTTTCCTTTTATACATTTAATAAAAATAAATAAATGAGAATTGCTCAATATAAAATCATTTTTACATATGGAATATCAAGACTCATTGAAACGGACATCGCAAATGTCATTTAAGGGAGATGTAATGGTTGATTTTTATTTCCTGAGATGTGATAAAGTTGCAAGAGAAAATAGAGGATACTGTAAAGTTTCACAACAACTTACAGCTACATTGGGTTAGTGCTTTCAGTAAGAATTGGAATTCAAGAACGAGCATCAAGATATGACTATCCAAACATTATACATATTCGAAAAGTTCACTATGGAAATGAAATGCGAAGCATTCTGGTTCTGCAAATATTACTCAGTAAAATAAATGGATTGTAAACCAAGAGTTCTTAACCAATGCCTGAGCCAGCATCCTTGCGAGGTGCATCAGCTTTTATGCGCCGTGGCCTGACAATTCTGTCAATGAGCCCATAGTCAAGGGCCTCTTGTGCATCAAATCGTTTTACCCTTTTCAAGTCTTCGGTGATCTGAAGATATGGATTAAAAATTAATTTTCCAGCAAATAAAACTCATTATAAAATTTCGAAATAAACATCCATGAAAAAATGAACTCTGAGATACACAAAATGGCATACACGTAAAACAGACTTGAAACAGAAATAAGCTTAGATAACGAAGGATGAATAAACATATCCTTGTAAAAGCAGAGTCACTTGAATTTGACTTCATCTACAAAGGAAATCCAAATATTTTTCAAGAACTTTTTTGTCATACATAGAAGAAGTTATTTGGTCGAGCAATCATACAATCATATGACATACAAAACAACAGCATAAGTTATAGGTTCTAATCTATCTCCATGAATTCCATTGTAAAGTGAACTGACCTTCTCAACAGGCTGGCCTGTGTTGTTAGCCAACTCAGTGAAAATATAATCTCTGATTCTAAGGAGTTCATTTGTTTCATTTTGAATGTCATCGGCCTGAAAGAATTTTCACAATATTAGAATCAAAATTAAAAGCAACAATTTCTTAAATACACAAATTCTTATTGATGACATCTATCTCAGAAAAAAAGCAAGCATACCCGACCACGAGCAGCTCCTCCAGGAGATTGGAGAGCAATTCTTGCAAGAGGCATTGCAGTACGATTGCCCTTAATACAACATAAAATTACAAAATGATTAATAGATCAACAAAACTATATTCATAACCTTAGTGAAGTCAACAGACTCAATACTACAAGCCCAAGGCACAAGTAGCACAAAACCAATTAGAAATGAATGTGACGACAAGCAGAATGGAGCAAAAAGAGGAAGATTTGGATTAAGATTGTGATGGAATTAATGACTAAAAAAGTAGTAAAATAATCACTAGTGTTCTTTCTTCTCAATTAGTTTTCATTTCCATAATTTCAAACTATCGGACCTGCCAGCCTTTTTATTTTAACATACAATCCACAGTTGATATTGCTGGTAATATGATCATTCACGACAGTTAAGGTTGTGCTATAAATACATGTTAAGTACTCACCTTTGGCGACAGAGGTAGAGAAAAAACTCATTTCCTTCTTCGGTGGTTATATATAATGATAATGATATGATGCAGTCTTTTAAATGCATATAAACCCCGTGCTATGACAGGCTTAACTTCTACAAGTTGGATTAACAAACAGTGGGATAATACAATACCTTCTCTCCAGCTGCAAGTAGAAATGCTGCAAGATTATAAGCTTGGCCTATACAATGGGTGCATACAGGAGTCTGCAAGCTCTGCATGGTATCATAGAGAGCCATGCATGGCGTAAGCTGCAAATGGTGAAAGTTTACGCGAGTTAAATAGCTGATCGTCAAAAGGAATATGAAGCTAGAAACAAGAGGATTTAATTATTGACCACCAAACACTAGAACCATTATTCTTAAAAAAA
>Ga0315914_1005482_pt1 | contig 18429 bp, 9 predicted proteins | sample MpolenodulesMG_FD_203920 | JGI IMG/M metagenome (GOLD analysis project Ga0315914, IMG submission 203920) | Medicago polymorpha root nodule microbial communities from Los Angeles, California, United States - elongated nodules | ecosystem: Host-associated > Plants > Roots > Nodule | place: USA...
GGCTGAAACTTCTGATGAACGGTAGAAATTTGGGGGGGGGGGGGGGTCGGGGGTCGGTAATACAAGGCATTGCTACTCATTGGCTTCTTTTACAGCCATATTCTGCCTCTACAGTTTACATCCATCAGCTTGTAGGCATTCATTGGTGTTGATTAGACTTCGGACATTGATGACAAGCTGCGCATGCATTTTTCTTGACAATAGCTTGATTTATTGGTGGTCTAGCAAGCAACCAGCCAATCAATTGTGGCCAGACTTGATGCCAAGGCAGAGTACAGGAGCATTGCTCTCTCACTGCAGCAAAACTAGTGTGGATGGTCTCTTTTATCCGAGTTACAGTTGCCTTTTTCCACTACTGTTTTTTGTCATAATTGAAGTGTTGCTGTGGAACTTGGTCTATATTTTGTCAGAAAATGTTCTACCGAAGTAGCTGATCATCATAAATATTTCAGTACTGGACCAAGTAGCAAATAAACTCACCAAGCCCTTGACTAATAGGGTTTCTGCACACTTGGGCTTTGTTTGCGAGTTTTGAGGGGAAGAAAAGGAAAGGCTAAGGAGAGGAGGGGAAGGGAAGGGAAGGGAGGGAAAGCCTTCCCCTTGTTTGGGAGTTAAAGAAACCAACAAGGAATGGAGATGGAAGACTTATGTGATAATTTTACTATTTTACCATTTTTTTTCTCTTAAAATAATACATTGTGCTATAGTTTGTAATTTATCTTGTAAACTATAATTGAAATTTTGAATTATTATGAGGACAAAATTGTCAATTTGTATGTTTAACCCTTAAAAACCCCCCAATTTGGGGGAACTTTAAAATTGGACAAATGAAGCCCTTCAAAAAACCCCAAAACCTTTCCCTATTTTTTTAAAACTCCCAAACAAGAGTTTACCTCTCCATAAGCCTTTCCTTCCCTTCCCTTCCCCTTCCCTCCAAAACCCAACTCGCAAACAAAGCCTTAGAGCCAAACTCAGGGTGATGACTATGCCTCAAAACACCCTGAGTTTGACAGGGGAGATGACAGGAGAATGAACTTGGAGTACATTGTATCAATCACAAGGGGTTAGCTAAGCCTTGGGCTTCAAACTGTTGGTTCTGGTTAATCAACTAGAGATTGCTATTGCATAGGTAGCTAGACTCGTCTGACTCTAAATTTATCTCATGTATTGTATAGTGTGTTGATTGAGAAGAAAGCTCCCAGCCTCATGGAGTTACACTTACACTCATATTACATAAAGTCATAAACCATAAATGGTCCCGAAATTCCAAAATTTTAGTGACTGGTATATCTGTTTACAAAAACTGCATATTATGAATCTATTTTAATAATACAGAGATATCAACCAAATCAAATAATATAAAAAATTAAAATGTGTGTGTGCGCCTGCTACCTCTTGCAGTAGAGTTTGAGACAAATAAACCTTTGAAACTTTGGCCAATATTTTAGCAAATAGCATGACTTATGTGAGGTATATACAAGATAACTGTAGGTATTGCACTACAAAGTCCAGCCAAGCTTTCAAAAGAAGAATAGCAATGTTATTCCGCAAAAAACAAATCATGTCTAACCAAATATATGATTCAATAAGGATTAACATGCTTGAGATATAAAACAAACATATTGAATATGATATAAATGTAGGGTGTTGATACTTGTAACTTACATTGACGGGGGTGGTTCAAAGGATTTCCGATCAAGTGGAGCAGCACCAGAAGATGGAGTGTTGTCAGGAATTGTACTGGCTTTTAACACTACATTCACCATATGACATGAAAAAGAGGGGGGATGAAAAGCTGTTAGGATCTTTCAATTAAAGGAAATATCAACATGAGTAATAGAAAGTAACAGATATTGTAAATCTTGCAAAAGGATTGACGATTCGCTAAAATAATTGCATCTTTTTTGTGTTAAATTACATTTTCTTAATTCACACCAAGTCTTTGAGGATAAGGCTCCTCTAAAGTGGGGATGTTTTTAAAATACCGTCAAATAAAAGAATTCAAGAACCGATACACCCTTTAGAGGGCATTTTTTCAATTTCAAAATATCTAAGCTAGCCATGTTAGAAAGCTCTAGACCAGATAGGCAGTATCTTAATTACTATTACTCTGGACACTAAATCATATGTTTCATTTTTATTTCAATCATATATTTCACTTCTATCCAAAAGAAACATGCCTCCCCTCGAATAAAAAAGGAAAGTATAATATCTTTTTAATCGATATCAAGATTTAAGTTCTTTGTAACCAAAATACTCGTGAAACTAAGGTTGTCGAAATCGAGATCTTGCATCAGATCGAAGGGGGATAGCAAGATCATAAAACATAAGATTGTAACCAAGATCTAAGTATTCTACTCAATTAACTTTGTAGGATCTAGAGGCATAAAACATAAAATCGCAACCAAATTTGAATGATCCTACCAAAACAAAAATAATACTGAATATATATCACATATAAACTACTCAGTTTCAAATCTTAAACAAACATAAGACAACCAAATCTCAAATCCTAAACATAAAACAATCGAGTCACAAAGCTTAAACATAAGCGACTCAAAGCTAGAATCATATGGAATCACACGATTTCATGTTTTCATGCTATTGCACAGGGATTTTACTCAACTGAGGATTCAATTCACGGTCTGGATTGATAAGGGTGAGTGATATCGCAAAATCGTGGGTTTTCACGATTCTGATCAGGATTCTGACAACAATGAAGTCTCTTCCTTTTGCCTCTAACAAACCAAAGTAGCTAACCCCAGATAGTGGCACAAAGCAAATTAACCCTATGGTCCCCCTAGCTTTATGTCGGAATAATAAATAATTTGTATTGTGCAATGGTTTATTTTCAATTGAACTAACACTGTAAGAAATATTTGTGCAAAGCAACTATAGCAAAAGTAATCGTCTAGAAACTTTCGTTAGTGTTCAAACATCAAATAAAACGGAGATGCACAGTCGGTGTAAATAAGTTTTAAACAGACAGCCAATAAAAACTCTCTATCTTGCCACTTCGTACGATCAAATTCAAAACAGACGGCCAATAAAAACTCTATCTTGCCACTTTATACAATCAAATTCAAAACACACTTACACGAGTGGTATGACGTGGCAAAACAACAAAATTTAACCTAACATAACGGCAAAATAATTTTACACTGACAACGTACTATATCTAGTATTTGAACTTCAATTAAATTTCAGCATCAAAACCAAGTTAATCAAGTCACCATCAAGAAAATCATTCAAATAAAAAACATATAATCGAAAACAAAAACACATCAAAAAGACCTAAACTGACCATGAATTGGACACGGATTTTGATTCTTGGAACAGCAACTCTTGCATTGCTCATAAGGACACCTGAAAATAAAATAAAAAATCAGAATCGAAAATCATAAAGGAGTAAAGTAAAATAAAAGTTTGAAAGAAAAAGGAGTTAGACCTAGAACGAGCAACATTGCCACACTGTTTGCACTTAGGTTTGTTCTGACCGCGTTGAGATTTTGGCGCCGATGAAGACATCGGTGAATTTGTTAGACCTAGGGTTCCGACTTTCGCCGTTGAATTGTTGTTCGGTGCCGTCGCCATAAACAAGCATAAAGAACAACAATTTTTGTATAGTAAAAATTAATGGGGGTAATTTTATTTTTATTTTGATGAAATTGTGGGGTTAATCTTTTTGGGAAGAGAAAATTTTGAAGGAAAAAGGGTGGGAAGTGGTTTTAGGAACCCTTTGCTAAACCGCGTGAAGCTGGGGTTTGTGATTTCGGAGGCGAGGAACTCTGGTTCCAGTTTGTGCTTTAACCCTGATATAAAGTGACGTGGTAACTTCGTAATGTAAATATTAAAATTTTAAAACAATATTTGCTTATGTTTTTGATCCCTGTAATTTAAACGCGTTTTCATTTTCGTCTTTGTAAAAAAAAAAATTTTAAAACATTCCTGCAAAAGAAAATTTGTATTAAAAAGGTTTCTAGCCCCACTTTTTTGCTGACATGGGATAGTTTTGGCCACGTGGTAGTTGCTGATTGTGCAACTTTTGCCACGTGGCAGTCCACGTCATTAAAATTTTTAAAAATATTTTTTAAATTCTAAAAAATATTTTTTAAAATTAAAAAATCATAAAAAAATTCCAATCCAACTTTTTTTTTGAAATATGAAAAAAAAATTGGAAATTATTTTTTTTAAAATCTGAAAATAAATGTTTAAAAAATAAAATAAAAAATTATATAATCTCAAAATTTATAACTTTTGAAAATATAATTTTCAGTATTTTTGAAAAAAAATGTAATATATAATTTTCAAATTAAAAAAATGAATTTTCAAAAATTTAATTTTCAGTTTTTTTTAATTTAAAAAAATGAATTTTGAAAAAAAAAAAAATCTTAATTAAAAATCGAAAATTTAATTTTCAGATTTTTTAATTTAAAAAAAGAATTTTCAGAATTTTGAAGAAAAAAAACAAAAATTAATTATGTGGCCTGCCACGTGGCCAAAACCATGCCACTTCAACTGAATAGTGAGGTCAGGGACCTTTTTAAAACAAAAAAAAAAATTACAGGGATGTTTTTAAATTATTTTTTTTACAAGGACGAAAATCAAAACGCGTCCAAATTACAGGGACGAATTGCATATTTAAGCCTATGAGGAATGCTAGCAACACACTCTCTTTGATTGGTTAAAAGTCGCATGGGTCGCACCAAATCATGTGGGTCCCATATAAATTTGGTGGGTTCCATATGAATTTTAACCAATCAAAGAGAGTGTGTTGAAAAGCGTGTTTTAGAATGTGTGTTGTTAACATTTCTCTTAAGTCTATTTTAAAACAATATTTGATTGGACCTTTTTTTGTTTTACAAATTGATTGTACATTCTATTGGTTAAAATAGACATTGACTTTAAGTGTGTGTTTAGTATGGCGACGAGGAGAATTGATTTTGATATAATTGAGTTTGAGATAATTGATTTTGGTTAAAAGTGAGTTAAATGTTGATTGATTTATGTTTGGATACACTTTATTAAAAGTGATTCTTGTGGGTTGATGTTGTTTAGATAGTTTGAATCAAAATTGATTTACACTTTATTAGAAGTGATTCTTGTGGGTTGATGATGTTTGGATAGTTTGAATCAAAATTGATTTTCAATGTGTAATGACTAAACTATCCTTTTAATTGTATTTAAAACTCATTCTCATTAAAAAATTATTTCAACTTTTTTCTTTTTGTGTTGGCCGGGATTTGAACTCTGGACCTTACATATATTATGCACTGTCTCAACTAACTGAGCTAAGCTATCATACAAGAATTTTATTGCTTCCAAAATTAATTTTAAAATAATATTAATTTATGTTATTTTTAATATTTTTTTGGCTTAATAGCAATTTTGGCCCCCCAACTTTCACAAAGTTGCGATTTTGGCCCCCTAAGAAAAAACTACAAAACCGCCCCTTAAGTTTTGCAATTATAACAGTTTTGGCCCCCAAGGCAAAAAAAAAAATTTAAAAATAACACGTGGCACCTCACTTAGGGTGCCACGTCAGCGTAGACCGAGTCAAAATTGGCCTTGGGGGCCAAAATGTGCAAAACTTAAGGGGCGGTTTTGAGGTTTTTTTCTTAGGAGATCAAAATCGCAACTTTGAAAAAGCTAAGGTGTTAAAACTGCTATTAAGGCTTCTTTTTTTAACAATTGTGTGATTTTTAATAAAATGATATAAGCATATAAAGATGTAAAAAAAAACAAAGAGAGAGAGAGAGAGAAATTACACAATTGTAAACTAAAATATACGTAAATTATTAATACATAATCATAGATTTCTAAATTAGTATAAAAAAATGGCAGGGCTCTAAAGTATATTACATATAGATAATAGATAATATAAGTTCAAGTGCAATATAATATTGAAAATTATTACAAACTAATTATTTAGCTTATACAATATAATTTGATCGCGAATTGAGTTTCGAGCATGGTCTATCTCTGAAGAAAAAGCTACACTGAAACTTTGGGATTGATCCAAGTGAGTTGATCTATGATCATCATCATGGTGAATCGCTGTATTTTCATTTTCATAAAGATTGAAATCAACATCCATTTCAGCACTCCTTCTAATAAAGTTATGTATTGCCATTGTTGCGAAAACTATATGAACTTAGGCAGGCTACGCAGAATTGCAAATCTATTATTCCATACCCCAAAAGTTCTTTCAACTGTGCATCTTAAACTTGAGTGGTAGTAATTGAATACTTCGTTATGATTTTCGAACCCACTTGAACGCATAAATTCAGGAAGATGATAACGTTCACATATATATGGACCAATGTACCCTATTGGTGTTGGATAACCATAATCTACCAAACAGAATTTACCTAAAAATAAATTAATTATTAAAATATGAAAATAAATTAATTGTTAATATAACAAATCATATCTAGTAAGACAATATATAACATACCTTGAGGAGGTTGCGGAAAGTTAAGGTTAGCAGTAGTAAGAGCTTTGTCAAAAACACAGGCGTCATAGGCAGTGCCTTCCCAACCAACTAATACAAAGGTGAAACACATATTCCAATCACATAAAGCCATAATATTTTGTGTTGGATATCCTTTTCTTCCAATAAACCTTGGTTGCTCACTAGCACTAACTAGACATGACACATGTGTACCATCAATTGCTCCTATAACATTCTTAAAAAAAGGCCAATAACGTTGATCATTTTTTATTTTGGCATGACAATCACGAAACATAGGATCTTCGGATTTAATATATTTGAAGGACAACTTAAGGCATGCATGAAGTATACGATGGAAATGTCTACTTATAGTCTCACCCGAATGTTGAAATCTTTCTTGAGGATTTTCCAACATATTCATAACTGAACATATAAATCTAAGGTAAATATAAACCTAAAAGTATTACTAAACAAGATATATGTCATTCACATACCAATTATTTCTTCTCCCACCACTCATCGGGTGCATCAACGGTATTCTTCTCAAAATTCCATCCTAATTTTGAGAACAAGAGATACGAGTTCTTATTTTTTTGGAGAATTTTTTCTAATGTTTAAATTATATATTTGCAACAAAATCATTCCAAAATTATAACAATTTATGGGTAATTAAAAAGGAAAATGTTACATGAACACCTTTTATTTACACATCTCATTATACACCCCATATATTAGGGATATTTTGATAAATCCATCTCACAACCACACTTTCTCTTCTACTTATGTGGGGTTCAGGTTGCCACATGTCAGAATTTTGTATGGGTGTAAGTGGTGTATTGCCACATGGGGGTGTACATGTATCACCACTCAATTAAAAATTTGGTTTTAACGGAGATTAAAAATTTTCGTTGAATTTTTTTATAGGGAGCCATCTTTCAATTTTCTTTATGAGAATGAAAATAAAATTCGTAGATTCTAGGGTGAGGGATCAACTAAGTCCTTTACCGGTGAAGCATAAGAAAAACACCATTAGATTTAATTAATGGTTCAGATTTATTTTATTTAAAAATGATATTAACTACACCTTTCCACACACAACCCAGTCCCTATCTCTTTTCCATCTTCATCCTCTTCAACTCCCAAAAACTTGCAGAAGATACTTTCTATAATTAAAGTAAAATTGGATCAACAACTTAATTTTCTATTTTAGATTTGTTTGTGTTTAAATTGTCTAGTGTTGAATTTAGTGGAGTCTTGATTTCATCGTGTCCTATCAAGAATATTGTTTGTGATTATCAACTTTGATATTTTATCAGAAAATCTCACAATTTCTCAACACAATCGTCAAACAAAAAGTTTGGCACAATAATGTCATAACAATATTAATTTTCATGATTGAGTTTGCATCCATTTAATAACTGTGTGAATCATTTTGGATTTTCTAACCGTGTGAGACATTTTAGATTTTGTTGAAGAAAATTGTGATTGGAAACATTACACATTGTTTTGCTTTTGGCTTAATTGCAGTTTTAACCTCCTAACTTTCCCAAAGTTGCGATTTTGACCCCTTAAGAAAAAAACTACAAAACCGTCCCCTAAGTTATGCACATGTGGCAGTTTTGGTCCCCAAAGTCAAAAAAAATAATAACACGTGGCACATCACTTAGGGTGCCACGTCAGCGTTGACCGAGTCAAAATTGACCTTGGGGGCCAAAACTGTCACATGTGCAAAACTTAGGAGACGGTTTTGTAGTTTTTTTCTTAGGGGACCAAAATCACAACTTTGGAAAAGTTAGGGGGCTAAAACTGCTATTAAGTCTTTGCTTTTCTGCAAGTATATTCTGCAGATTTATGGGAGTTTAAGAGAATGCACATAAGAAAGAGAGATAAGGGTAAGATTGTATGTACAAATGTATAAATGTTCTCACTTTTATTTCTCACTTTTTAAGAAAACATGAATTAAATATGAATTTTTATATTTTTTGCGGTTAAAAATTCATATTTAATTCAAGTTTTGTTTAAAAAATTCTAATTTTTTTGAAAGAGGTTTTTATAATATTCTACACATTTCTTCATACTTTCATTAAAAATACAAAGAATTAACTTAAAAAGAGGGATTAAAAGTCAAGATAATTTTTTTTACAAGGACTAAAAATAAAATAAAAATAAAAACTTAGAGGGAATAAAAGAAAGAGTTTGTATGTTCATAGAGATGAACAACGTATGTGCTCACAAGCTTAGGTTAGTTGATATTGATAATGCATGGTATATGCGGTCCGGGGTTTTACCCTTTATTTTTTTGGACATATAAGAATCCAATTTAGTTAGTAGTTACGGATGATGTTATGTTTGTTTGTGTCGGCAATATAGTTACCTACCATATCCGTTAATTGTCTTTATTTTATTGAATTTAAATTCAACCAATCAAGTACTACTCATTCATCTGAGATTAAAAGTCATTCGTGAACATGGATGGTCTGATCAAGGGGTTGATCGACGTAGCTCTCGGCGGCGGCAACAACAATCACGATCAGCAGGATAATGATCGCGACGAACGTTCCCGATCCTCTTGGGCTGAGGTTGTTTCCGGTGATCAGGAGGATTCCGATCACCATCCTCAGGTTATTAGTTCGCATTTCCATGAATTAATGGATCCAATTATGTGATTATCATGTCATCTTGAATCCATGTTTGTTTACTACAGAGGCAGGATCAGGAGGGTTCTAGAAACAGACCTCACAACTACAAGGTTCTTTTCTCCCTCATTCATTTGTTAGACTTTTTCCAGCTTATTTTCGTAAGCTATTCAAGATAGCTCATGAAAATACTTTCAAGCTATTCAATATAGAAATTGTTTATACATAAGCGCTTATGTTGTAAGCTATAAATTAAATGCATGTTTTGATGTGAGATAACAGTCACAAAATTAATCATTTTGTAAAAAGCTACACTTTTCATTCTCACCCTGATTTTTCATTCTCACCACTTCGCATTCTCAATTCAATCAAAATAAATAATCGTGATTTACTGAATATTATTACAGAATGAGGAAGTAGAAACATGGCAAGACAATAGTAACCGTCATAGTCCTCGGCCTCATAAGGTGAATTGTTGTCTATTTTTATAAATAAATAAATGTATTGTGGGTGTAATGTATGTAACTATGTTTACTGCCCTACACTTTTTTCTTCAGGAGTATGAATCTGAAACTCTCAACTCTCCCAACAGACACAACAAGGTTCGTATTTTTAATTTAACAGATAATAATTTTGCACTTTTGACACCTTTAGATCGTTCCGTTGTCCTTCACAGATATATATGGCTGCATCTCAGCTTAGCTTTCAAGTGTTTTGATAATGTATGTATTTGCAGATCACAAGAGATGATCACTTAACTTGTCTTTGGGTGAATGCTTAACTTTAACAAATGTTAATTACTTTGAATTATCTTAAAAATTAATTATTTGGCTAATATTGAATTTAAAGTGAATTAATCTATGTTTGGATGTATCTGCTCTAAAATCAATGTTCAACACTGCAAGCCATGGCAATAACTACTTTTTATCAATTTTAGTTATATTGAAATTTGTAAATAAAATCATTTTTTATTCATCGTAACCAAATTGTTCAACCATCATCGTGACAGATCAGTCATAATGAAACTTTACGGTTTTTTGTATGTTATATTGGAATTGTTGTGGCATTAAAAATTTAGAGTGCACTCTTATAGTCTTGGTGTATCACACCAGGGAGTGACGCTTTTTCAACCATTATTAAATAAATGCATCGTGGATGTAATGTATGTAACTATGTTTATTGCACTACACTTTTCTTCAGGAACAATATCGTCCTCAGCAGCAGGAGTATGAATCTGAAACGTTCAACACTTCCAACAGACCCAACAAGGTTCTTAATTTTAACTTAGCATATAACTTTTGCAATTTTTACACCTTTAAATTACTCTGTTACGGCTGCATTTTAGGTTAGCTTTAATTTTTTTAACTATAACTGTGTTTGTATTTGAAGATCTCAAGTGATGATCACTTAGTTTGTCTTTCGTTGAATGCTTAACTTTAACAAATGCTAATTACTTTGAATTATTTTAAAATGATCCAGCTAATATTGAATTTAAAGTGAAGTAATGTATGTTTGGATGTATCAACTCTAAAAACAGTATTCAACATTACAACTTAATGTAAAACTTTCAAGCCAAGGCAAAAACTGCTTTTTGTCACTTTTAGTTAAATTGAATTGTAAATAAAATCAATTTTTATTCAAGGTAACCAAATTGTTCAACCATCATAGTGACAGATCAGCCGTAATGAAACTTAACAGTTTCTTGTATGTTATGAGATTTGAATTGTTGCGGCATTAGAAATTTAGAGCGCACTCTTGTAGTCTTGCTGGTTGGTTCATTTTTATATGGCTCTCATACTGGCACTCTCCTGATCCAAATCTGTCCCAAGTGCATAAATTATAAGATTGTCTCTGGAAAGATTTTTTTAAAGTTTTTTTTATATTTATATACAAGATAAATGGCCTACTGAGCTGGATATTTGAAAATCAGATTTCTTGGGGGCACAGCAACTTTGAAAATATCAAGCATGCATGTACCGGTCTATTTTTCTTCTTTTAATAGAAGCATACAATGTGTAGAGTTTTTCTATTGAAAATTTGCTATTTTGATGAAATTCATATTTTTTTTTTGCAGTCAGATGAAGATAACAACGATGGATGGCAGACTGTGGGCAAACCTTCAAAACAGACACACAAGGTTTATATTTTTATTCAAATAAAAGGTTTAGTAGACATACATATGTATGAAGGTGTATAAGTGTTATGTGTCAGTTTAAACACTTTTGTATTGTCTAGTGTATTTGTGTTAATACTGCTGTTACAGGTATATCTTGTATAAACTTTACTTTATGCTAGCTTTGTTACGGAATGTGTGATGTAATAAGTTATCAATGTTTTGCGCTTCATCACATTCTGAATCTGAATGATGGATCTTACCAACATGCTGTAGGTTCCAAAGGATAACTGGAACAGCTATAAACGGCCTGCTGATGAGCAACAATACTCCAACGAAGTTGAAGTCGGTTCCAGAGTGGAGCCCTCAGAAGATGAACTTACTGATCTATCAAGAGCGTGCGAAAAACTCTGGGACCTGGATTTAAATCGTTTGACACCTGGCAAGGACTATGAAATTGACTGTGGTGAAGGGAAAAAAGTTTACCAAAAGGATGATATGGCTCAGGGGAGCTTGTTTACCTGGGTTAGTGATGATGTATTCAGAAAGCCTACCTATGCTAGATTTCTTTCACTGTTAGATAATTACAATCCACATCAAGGATCTAAGGAGGTTGTCACATCTGAAGAGAAACAAGAGCAAGCTTCCTTCATAGAAGAAATTAGTAGAACAGCACCGATTAAATATCTTCACAAGTTTCTTGCATCGAAAAGAATCACATCTGGGAGTTCCCAAGATTTCAAAAGATTGTTGACCAGTTTGTGGTTCGACCTTTATAGCCGTTGTGGAACTTCTGGTTCCTCTTCTGCTTTTGAACATGTTTTTGTTGGAGAAATCAAACAAACCAGTGAAGTTTCTGGATTTCATAACTGGCTGCAGGTATGACCTCTTATTTTTTTTCTCTTCCAGGATCCAATAACAATTCATGCCAAATATACCACCAAACTCAAGCGCAAGAGGTTGGTGCGCGATGTGAATGTTGCAGACGCCGCACACCTAGTTTGATTCCTTCTCATAAATAAATAAAAACTGTTCATGCCAAATATTGGTGTATCAACTTAGGATTTGGTGCTCTTTTCAATTACAATTTAATATTGCCTGCTCCATTCAGCATCAATTCCATTTTGTATTAGTATACCAAGGCACCTAGCTCCTTGTAGAATAGCATCAAAGTTCACCCTGCTAACAAATAAATAGTAGTCTTCTAATGTCTTGTGCTGTTAGTAATTTGCTCAATCACATGCCATCTCTACAGGTGCTTATTTAGAAGTTTCTTTGTTGTTTTAATTTTTTCCTTAACCATTTGTGACGCCATTAGGAGAAAATTATACCCGCTGCCTCTCAGGTACTTAAATGACACATATACATACTCTATTTTGTTAAAGACAATGATTTCCCATCAATTACACATACCTCCCTTCTATCACGTATCAGTTAAGCATACTTCGAGGGAGGAGTGTAATTTTCCCTTCCAATGATGTTCCATCATGTTATTAGTGATTTGTTAATCTATTAAATGAGTAGACGAGGACTTGGATGTATTTTGTTTCTTTAATTTATAAATTTGGTTTCATTAGTCATTGTGTGAAATTTTATATCATCTATTGATATATTTTTGCAGTTTTACCTTGAAGAAACAAAGGGGGCAGTTGATTATCAAGGCTATATTTTCCCTCGTCGACGGGGTGAAGTTGTGAGTGACTATCTGTTAAGCTAGATTTCTATTTTCTAAGGACTTTTTTCTCTTTTCCAATTATAGAAATTACATTTTTGTGTACTAAAACCGTACAGGAAAGTAATATTCTTCAGCACAGCACTAGCTAGACATCAAACCACGTTTAAAATATTTTAACAACAAACATTTTTTTGAAGTATTTTAACAACAAACTTATTTTCCTGTAATGCTGAGAACCTTCGTAAGTTTTCAATCATAATTTTATTTCATTATAGATAACTCTTTTAAGTTAGTTATTGTATGTTATGGTAACCATTTGTTATATATATTTTGAGCTGTAGCCACATTATTTTTTATGTTTTTTGCCTTTGTAACTTGCAGCCTGACTCTGAAACCCAGCTTTTGACAATTCAGTTTGAATGGAATGGTGTTCTAAAGTCTGTATCAAGCACTTTGGTTGGAGTGAGCCCTGAATTTGAAATTGCTTTGTATACCCTGTGTTTCTTTGCCGGTACGGAAGATAACCACATTCAGATTGGTCCATATGCAGTTAATATCAAGTGCTATCGTTTTGGGGATAGAATTGGATCTGTTTTCCCCATAGCAGATTCATGAATGTTCTGCTGCCAGCAATGATAGTATTGTTTCCCTGTTGAAGTCATATCTTATGCATATTTGGTGTAATAGCTGTAAAGGCAGCGATATCAGAACCATATAATTGATATGCTATTGTGTATTATTGTTTAACCATGGTAAAACAATATCGCGAGGAGTACACATGATGCCTTTTTTTATTTTTCTCTGTTTGTGGAATTAGTTGGCTTCTTTTTTGTAATTCAGAACCTGAATCGATATGCTATTGTGTAATATCTTTGACTTTGCTGACTTGAGTAATCTTAGAGTGATATATACAGCTTTATGACCATGATAGATGAAGCTCCGGACCCTACACCAAGTTCCTTCACTGGGATATACATCACCTTCTTGAGTTGTGCTACTAAGGCAACGCCAAAAATATCTTGCAAAAATATCTAAGTGGGAGATATTTTGAAAAGTGTTCTAATTCTCAAATATCTGGTGCATCTTGCACATAGTTGCTAAATTCAAACACATCAGCTATCTAATCTAATTTAGAGCTTAAGATTCAATGGATTGTAGAAACCCTCTGGTCGTGGAGGCTTCCACGCCCTACACCACTTGTCTATTGAACCAATCAAATGATTAGTCATTTGATTCAAAATCGACCCAAACATAAGCTAATAGCATGTTTGGAACCACGATTTGAGTTTGGTTTTCGCGTCCAGACATTTTTAACATGAAAACAAAGAAGCTATAATACGTAGCTTTCACGTCATCATGGATTTATGTCACAATTTTACAAAACGTGCGACAATATCCCCCTGTTCTAGGTCCAAATTTACAAAACGTGCGACAATATCTCCTTGTTCTAGGTCCATATTTAATTGTCTAACCTCCATTTTGACATTGAACAAAAATGACAATGAGAATCTCATGATTTTTTTAGACGACATACTTAGCTTTTGGTCTTACCTTGTATGCCTTGAGTCTAGACGACATACTTAGCTTTTGGTCTTACCTTGTATGCCTTGAGTCTTCATTGATTGGATTAATAAATTGCATAACACAGGGTAAATTAGTAGAATTTGGCTTATGTTGATATTGTCTTAAATTATTAAATTTTATAAACACTTATAATTTTACATTTGTTCTTAAAATATATTCTTTATTTTAAAAGTCAAAAACCGATAAATAAATGTTGGTTTTTGAGTTCGCAGAGCTGACATAGATGTATAAATTATGGAGAACAAATGTAAATAAAGAGAAATGTTAGGGACACAATCTCTAACACACTCCTTTTAACACATCCAATTATTTGAAGCCACGCCATCCCCTTTTTTATTCTTTAGCATGGTAACCGGCTAAACAAGTTAGCAAACAACAAATTTCCTTTTTAATTTTTAATTGTTTTTTGTCTGGACAGTGGTTTTGCAGATCTATGCCTTGTATCTCTTTGCCTTTTCTTCACGAGCTCTTATGTGTCGTCCTTCTCTTTACAGACTCAATCATTTTTTTGTCCCAAGCTTTATAATCATTTTTCGCGAGATCTTTAGTATTTGTCGCTATTTCCGATAATCTAACCCATCCCATCGCGCGGTCAGCCGTTGTCGTCTCAGTCGTGATCTGATTTGATGTTCTGGGTTCCATCTTCTATGAGTACAATTGAAGGTTTATGTCATGAGTTGGGTTCAGTATTCTAAAAGTAGTTTTGAATTGGGAATTGTGAAACAGATCAATGACAGTGACTTCAATTTTGTTAATTTTTTTTTACAACTCTTATGTTTTATTTAAGTTTCTTCTTTACTTTTTCTTTTAAAAATGTGTTTATGTACTATTTTAACTCTTAGAGAATATTAAAAAATTTAGTCTTTTGTATTCCTTACAAAATGATATGATTACTTTTTGTCTGCGTTTAAATTTGGTCATTGTAGTTTGGAAAATTGTTGGATGAAATTTAAAACATTGCTGAAAATATGTTGTGTTTTAGCTTTTTAATTTGATTTTAACGTTGGAAACAAAAAAAAATTATAGTTTAAAAAAATCGCATCAATCGATCTAATCCAAACCACATTGGTTTGGTTCAGATTTTATTTTAAAAGTCAACCGAACCAAACCACATATTTATTTATCTTGCAGTTCAGATGACTTTTAACCTCAAAACCGAATCAAACCGCACCACGAACACCCATGGTAGAAACTACAACAAGTTGTGTTGATTGCATTTTTTTTTATCCTGTCAATGAAATTATTATGAAAGAGACTTTATATTCGATCCATAACTAGTTAGGTTTTACCTTGCACGTTCCCCACATTCAATTATGAATAATAATATAATCCATTTAAAATAAAATTTGCATTCACAACTATCACCAACCAAAATAGTTTACCCCTCTTTACTTGTGTACTTGCATCAACGGATAGGAAAAAAGGTGAGATGACTTGTTTTGAAAGTGAGAGATTCCGTTCATTTTGGATATTAAATCTTGTGAAATCTTTGAATCTAACCACGAGGGTCTTTGTAAAGGCGCCTTTTTTCTTACTCCCTTTTCTACCCGAAAAAGCAAACATAAAGCCACAAAGTTCAAATTAAATGTCAATGTCATTTTCACAATATTTCGTTGTTAATCAAACCTTACATCCACACTACATATATAAAAGCATTTACACTTGTATATTTCCCTTCCGTGCACATTTTCCCTTGGTTCTCAGTTAATCAATTTTCTTTTCTTTTTTTGTCTTCCAAGACTTTTTAAAGGAAGTGTCACAAACGTAAAGATAAGGTTCTATTTCCTCCACAAAATTTCAATGGTAGGCCAATGAAATACACGCATATGAATAAACTGTGTTGGATAGAATACAAAGTATAAAAAAATCAAGCATATTAGCAAGATTATGAAGTATAGATTCTATGTATTTCGGAAATTAACAAGATCAAGTAGCCCAAATTTTCAATCAAACTTATGCCAAATCACCATCACCGACAATATAATTTAGTTAACAAAATTGTTCCTAACATGTATGTTGTCCACTAATAATATACTACATGTCTTTTGGTTTAGGTTGTTTGCAATTCCTTGCCGTGCTGCCGTTACTTATGTGAAAGTGATTGTAAATATAATAATAAGATTAGTAAAAAAAAATGATAATAGATAGTGAGGAATGGAGCACTCATGTGAGTCCACCAAGAATGTCTAATTACTTATAGTGAGGAATGGATCACTCTATCAAGCAAAGTTTATAAGACGAAACTTATTCGTTAGTAGTTTTAATTACTTAAACAAGTGGTCATAAATTTGATCTTTGATTCATGCGTTAATAAATTCCCTAGTAAGATATGTAACACTTAAATGTCCTCCAAATCTTGAAAAAAGATTAGTCTAAGTGGTACACATAAGATATCCTTAAAAACAAAACAAAAAAGAGCACATATTATTTAGAGACTTAACACATGTGATCTCTTTCAATAACAACTCACTTTCATTAAACCACATAATGCGAGTTGTGTGAGTGATAAGCTGATATTGTGGGCCTAATAAGATTTCTGATGTTTCACTTTGAAGGAATTAACACATCTATATGATATGATATATACATAATTCCTTTTTTTTATTTAGACAATAAAATTAGGAAAGTTAGTAAAAAAGACATCCTCTTTAAATCTTGATTTTTTCCATTCATACTTGAGATCTCAATTCAAGTATAAAGGGAAGAAATCAAGCATTAGCTTCTTCTTTTTATCCAGATTTTACCGTGGTTATGTAAAATTAAATCTTGATTTTTTTCCCTTCATTCTTGAGAATTGCTTTGTATTTTTCATGGCAAAATTGCTTTGGGAGGCGATAAATAGAATTGTGATGCAGTTTCAAACGAGCACTAATTCATCAAAAGTTTCTCACTCTAAAAGAGTTGGATTGACATATTAAATTGGTGGATTAAGCATATTTTTAAAAGCATTGGGAAGTTAGGGCAAAGCTAGAGTATCAATTGAACGTGCTTTCGAAGCCAACACAAAGCAATTTCTAAGACACTCTTAAGGTATAAGTATATCAGCCAAGGTCAAATTCATCCAATAACAATATTAATTTTGCATGCTCTAAAATGATTAACGGTGAGATTGTGAAAATCGCATGAAATTTACAAAAACTATATTACGAAGTTTTAACAAAATCATGTAGATTCTTAGAAATATATCGTAGTTGAGTTTAACACACCCCATAAAACCGGATTATGAGGTGAAAATCGTCACCCATTTATAAACACACTGTCAAGCATAGTTTTAAAACTCGGCTCGGTCATCGACTCGGCAGAGGCACTGGGTCACTGAGTCGATGGTCGAACCATTGAGTCATTGGTTGAACCGCATGACAGAATCGGATTAAATCGGACGACTCGGTTAGATAACCCGGTGTTTAGATTAAATTTGTATAGATATTTAATAATATTAAATCGGATTAAACCGGTGACTCGATTACTCCAAAAACTAAAATAATAACATATTTAAAATAAAAATAAATATCCAACAAACATAATTTCATAGACTAATTATTCATGTGATAATAAAAACGAAGAGTAATTATTCACGAACTTTAAATAAAATATTTGAGCTTTATAATTATATTTTTTTAGGGAAGCTTTATAATTATATATGTCTATGTTTTTGTTCGTTAATATTGTGAGTTATTTTTATAAAAAAGATAAAAAAATTGATTGGTATTTTCTTTGTAAAGTATTAAACGGTAATTTTTTGAGGCGTTTTTATCAACTAAAAAATAATAATTGATGGGTATTTGTTTGGTACAGTATTCAATATTTTGACAGCTATAATCTTATCAAAAAATTTGTTTGATGTATCTTATTAAAAGTAAATCAAATACAAAATGAACAAGCGCTTCAGTGGTTAGGAAGTTGTTTCTTAATAGGAGGGTCACGAGTTCAACTCCCATCTGTGCCATTTTTTAAAACATGATTTAAG
>Ga0315914_1005488_pt1 | contig 18406 bp, 7 predicted proteins | sample MpolenodulesMG_FD_203920 | JGI IMG/M metagenome (GOLD analysis project Ga0315914, IMG submission 203920) | Medicago polymorpha root nodule microbial communities from Los Angeles, California, United States - elongated nodules | ecosystem: Host-associated > Plants > Roots > Nodule | place: USA...
TATATAATACAAAAAAACAATATATATATATATATATATATATATATATATATATATATATATATATTAATTTATAATAATGTGAAATACTTAAATTTGACCCAATTATTTTGTATCTATATAATTCAAAATAGAATAAATATCGAATTTAATCTTGAGAAGGAAAAAAAAGTTGAAACTCAAGTTAGTCTCTAAACAATAAATTCTACTACTCATCAAGAAATTTAAACCCAAACACGTTTTTTTTATAATGAACATTGAATTGAACACGTTATTTACTACATTTAACTTTATCACAACCAATTTTGTTTTGCTTTATATTGCGCCTTTGTTTAGTAGACTTTTTTTTTTTTTTTTTAAGTTCAAGCTATCAAGTAACATTGGGTGTGATAGAGAATGAGTCATATTTTAGATCCCTGGCTTTCTTCTTCCTCCTCTCTGCATTGAATAAGCTAGAGATCAATGACAATTTTAGGATTTTGGGGACATGTTAAATTTGAAAGGGAGGCGTGACAAGATAATCAATATGTCCTTTTTGCCTTCAAGAGCGAAACAGGCAAACGTCAACTGGCAAGTAAGCAATCTAATGGTAGACCGAGACTTTATCAAACTTTATCGATATTAATGAAGAAAAAAATTGACGAATGGTCATGGAAACATCTATCATGAAATGATCCAAATCTATAAAACATTCACTAAAGACATAAAAGTAATAAAATGGCGAAATATTTTAAGCAATTGACTTAAATCATATATATAGTCAGAGAGTTACTCACGAGTGAAAAACCTGGGAAAAGTGATCTATGAACTAAGAACGACATTTTTCTTTAATTAGGCATAGTTCTAAATTCCTGTTATTCGTGATTGTTGTCAAATGATTCAATGAAAAGGGGCGTGTCTTTATCTCCCAAATGCACATCAGTCATATTCCATAGTTTCCATAAAGGTCAAGCTGGAAACGTTCATAGTTTGTTCATCTGGACCAAGTGGATCATAGGGTGAATCTTCTCCAAATTCATTTGGCAGTGACTTCAAGTGCAAGCAAGGTTTCCAGTCTGCTTCTTTGAGGATATTAAGTATCTCTTTCACAACTATCTTGCTATCCTCAGATGTCAGATGAATTTCATCCCCATCAAACACTACTCAAGCAAATGAAGGAAGAATAAACACATTTGAAGTTTTTTCAATTAAGGGGAATATATGAGAGCAAACTTACGTAAATCTCGCGGCAAAGTTCCAAACATGCTTCTGAATATATTTGACATGATTCGTTGTTTCTTGGTGGCCTCTTTACACAACTGGTTGAAGTCAAAAAATTTAATCATCAGAGTTTCATATTTAAACATAAAAAAACAGACTGTCCTTCGACTGGTTCTTTAATGTATTCTTCCATTGTAGCAACAAAACGATCAGCAACATTCACGTTAGGTAATCGACCCTTAGTTACATTCATACAAAGCCACTTCTGATTAGCGATACTCAAATTAACTGACTTACCGCTAGCAATACCGACATCAGGTGAGTTATCACTAGCAATATTAATATCAGGTGGCTTATTTTTATCGACTTTAACATCAAGATACCTTTGAATATACATTATTAAGACAAAATGTTTAGTAATATCTTTAACTGTCTTACGTGAGTTACCTGCCATTCTGAAAGCATGTCTCAAAATGTCGGTCAAGGAGTAATATTTATTGTAACAAAACGGACAACGATATATCGAATAGAGATTTTAAACTTGTAGTAATCATCCTTCAACTTTGTGTAATATCTACGCTCATATTATTCCAAATCAGATTCACGAATATGTTCTGATTTTCTGTACATATAAGTAATATGGTTGTTATTATGAATCTTAATAACCGGAATTAGTCCTCCTCCCCTGTTCGGATTGTTTCTGTTGTTGTTGTTGTTGTTGTTGTTGGTTTCGTCAACCTTAGTTGTCAACACTACCATCTGATTTGATAGAGCTTTGATAGCCGCAGTTAAAGCCACGATTTTCGTCACCAGTTGATCTCCCATGGCTGATCACGTTAGAAAAAGAACAGGAGAAATTTTCTCTGATACCAACCGACGCAAGTAGAAGCAAGGATTAGCATGCGTACTAGATTAAAAAGAAACATGTTTGCAAGCGAGAAACTTGTGAAATAGGGTTCCGGAATCCACCAGAAATTGAGAAAACTTCTCAAAAATATTATTGAATGAATAAAAGTTGTCTCTTAAGCCACACGTGTTAAACTTAAATGTGGAAATAACAAACTAAAAACAAAACAAATAAATAATAAAAGGGTCTTGTTATCTTGTGCCTAAGGGCACAAGTTAAGGAATCCAAAATTAGAAGTTTTTCATAGAAAAGAACAAAATTTTGACTTCAAAAAGTTGTGCTTTTAAGACAATTATTTCTATTTTAAATTCCTTAGCATATGCACTTAGGGTACATGTTAGCATTTGCCATAATAAAATTAAACTACAATAATAAAATACTATAAAAATATTATAGAAACCCTCCTACATCAAACTATAGCCACAACTATTTTTTCCCCAATTTTTTTTTTTTTGACGCTATAGTTGATGGTTGAGCTTTTGGAGTTTACACTCACATGTCAAATGATTCAATGAATTAGGGCATGTATTTAGCTCCAAAATGTACATCAGTCATATTCCATGTGTTGTTAAATGTAATTTTAAAGGTGTCTTGGATATGGAATTTTAGTCTTATTGCTATTACTAGTGTTTTTTCACCAATCATCCATCTAACATAATTGTAACTTGTTCATTTTTATTTTTTGACAAATTAATGAAACTTATTTATTTGGTGTATCTAAATCCAATTGCATAATATATAGGGTATCAAAAGCTCCAATATAAAACTAATTGTGAGTTGTATATATAATAATGCATCTATTAACTATTCCATCAACATGGCTCGATTAAAATACTGAGTCAAATTTCACTACTCACATGGTGAAAATCCATGATCAAGTTATTTTCACCCATTTCTTAATGAACATGTGATATCAATGATACAACAATTGGCTCAATTAAATCACCATAAAAAAAAATCAAATTTTATTACTCACATAGTGAAAAACCATGATCAAGTTTTGCTCACCCATCTATTATTGAACATGCAAGATTAAAGACTACCACATTTCCTCATGAAAAACATTGAAGCATGTAATAAAATCAATTTCCATAAGGATTCTATGAATTTGGAATAATATATCATGGCCACTCTACACCTTGAGGAAAAGGCACGTTGGAGAAATTAATAGTTGTTTTCCCATAAATCATATCATAAGGTGTGTCTTCTCCAAATTCAGCTGGCATTAACTTCCAATATAGACTTGGTTCCCACTCTGCTTCTTTTATGACTTTCAATATCTCCTTTGTTACTATTTCACTCCCCTCTGTTGATAGATGTACTCCATCACTAAGAAATAATCAAACCACCAAACTAAATTATTATTGATAAACAAATTTGAAAATTTTAGAGTAGGTGCACAGGGGCGGAGCCCTTCATGGGCTAGGGTGGGCCACGGCCCATCTAGGAAAATTAAAAAATTAACGAGTGTAGGTCTATTTTGCGAGATTATAAACAATTTTGATGCGGTTTTAGTGTTCGACATTTCTAAATCCCACTAATTGGTGTAGTGGCCCACCTAGAAAATTAAAAAATTCAAAATCATAGGTCTATTTTACGAGTTTTTAAACCATTTTCCAACGGTTTGGGTTTTCGGCGGTTCTAAAAGTGACATGTGATTTTTGTCATGCTTATACTTGGTTGGGTAGCGGAGGTCTACGGCATTCTAATTTTTTGAGGTTTCAAATCTCCTTTATATTGTCTTGTCAACTGAAATTTTTTTCAATTAACAGTTGTATTATAAAAAAAAATTCGTAACTTATACCATTATTAAACTATGTAATTTATTTTTTTAAAGTACCCGAGTTTTTTAATCAAACTTTTAATGGTCCACCTAAACAATTTTTATTTGCTTCGCCATATACATACGAGGTCATACTTACATGAAACAAACATCTCTCCAATCATCTCTTTTCTGAATTGCAGACCACATATCAATGACCTTTATTTTCATCTCACGACACAAATCCAAACATGCTTCGGAATATATTCGACAATCTTCATTTGTCCTCAATGGTTGCCCAAATTCATCACTGGATTCATTCCAACTAAATTGTTAATATATATCATAGAACAATTATGAAATAAGAATGTCAAAGGTTATTACATGTTGAACTTTAATTGTGCCTCACTGATGGGAGGACTACTGAGAAATATAATCCGAATCTTGTGTGACAGGCTCTGTCAATTATTACGAATTATGTCAAGATTAACATTCATATAAAAAAAAAAAATAGCTGCAAAGGACACTAGAATTTCATGAAGTATAAAACATAATTAACCATGTATTTCAACTGTGTTAAAGTTTAAATTTATGTCGAAATTTGAAATCAAAATAACAATACTCTATTACCATTATATGGATAGCAATCTTCCTCATATTTTCAATGTATTCTTCCAATGGTACATGAGGACCAAGACCACTTGGATGTGGACGAAAAGAATCATTACCACCAAAGTACACAATCACCAATTCTGGTTGTTCATTGACTGTCTGTATTAGAGATAGTTCATGTCAACAAAATCAAAATAAACACATTATGCACAACCAAATGTAAATATAAAAAACAAAAAAACTTATGTATATGCTGCAAATGGTATTTCACTAAATTGATGCCTTGAATCAAAAGATGCCTTCTTTTGTCATTATATTCAATACCTTGGGAAAAATTTGATCCAAAACTTGTAGAGCATGCCTTGAATTCCAAGCAGCATATCCCCGCAAAACTATATCAGCCTACATCAAATCAATGTGTAGGATAAGCAAGAAGTCACTGACCATTGCATTATAATTATCATAAGATAAAGTACTCCCCTCCAATCACTCTAACAAAGAAGTCACTGACCATTGATATAAGTTTTAAAATTTCTAATATTTGCCAATGTATGTGATCATCTAAAATCTTATTTTTCATAGGGAATATTTATAAGTGAAAAATCTCATACGAGTACAACTCATGAATGAAGAGTTTATTTTATATGCTATGACATGGATTCGAACATACATTTTCCCGCTTGGAGTGTGTGATTTTTGCCACTAAACTCTTTTATTTCGAAAAGGTATTGGAGAATCTATAATTAGAGGAAGAAAGAGTACCTTACGAGCATACAAGTGAGTAAGAGTAGCTCCCCAACCTTGATAGTAACTGTGTTGAACAATTGAAGAACCAAACAACACAAATTTAGGCCTCATTATTGTTCCTACACCGTGACAATTGGGGTGTGGATGAAGACTTATACAGGTAGTTATTAAAAACCAAATCTTCTTTTTTACAAATATTAAAAACCAAATCTATTATCATTAATTATTATAGTTCAGATTGATAGGGTTAGTTGTACTGAGTTGTCAAGCAATACAAAAATTTGCAACTTGTCCCTTGTGAAATTAAAATAAAGAATGATATAAGAAGAAGGAATTTTTAAGTTTGCAGGTGAAGCGAGAAACACGAGGTGTAACTACTCATAAGTCATAACTGAAAGGCCCCGGTTTAAATTTAAGTGAAGGTGTCCAGGGGTATATCAACAATGTCAGTTGAACTATGTCTCACAAAATAAGACTGTCCTACATCGATAGGAACAATATCTATAGTATATATAAAGGGATAAGGGATGACTTTTTTATTATTATTATTTTAATTATACTTTTAAATAATCTTTTCTATTTTAATGTTATATTGTTGGTGTTATTAAAAAGATTAAATTTTAAATTATATAGTTGTTAAACTATTGTTACAATTGAAAAAGATAAGCATGGAGTGAATAGGCAATTACCCCCAAAATTGTAAGTTTCGTCAATTACTCCCCTAAAATTAACAAAACTTCAATTACCCCCCTGAAATTGCACAACGTTAATCAATTTATCCCCTACGTCAAATTCTTCTGTTAGTCAACATGACATTTTGCAAATAGCCCCCTGAAGTTTTGCACTTATGTGCAAAATGCCCCCTAAACTTGAAAATTTATATATTTTTTTCTTATTCTTAAAAGTGACTGCTTTATCACTTAATTGTGGAGAATATTAGCTAAGTTTTGACGGTATACAACCACATATGTTCCCTGAAATGATCAAACATTAACCATGTATTAGAGTCTAATGATATGAAAGTCAGCATAGCAAAGTACAACCACACCTGTCACATGGAAAACTAATGCATGACATACATAATGAAACACATAAATGACATATGATTGGCATAACCAAGATGTCATAATATATGGCTTTGTTATTGTTAATTTTAACCACACCAAAAATTTCCACTTCGTTAAAACTTAGCTAACATGCTCTACAATTCAGTGATAATGCAGTCACTTTTAAGGATAAGAAAAAAAAAATATAAGTTTTCAAGTTCAGGGAGAATTTTGCACATAAGTGCAAAACTTCGGGGGGTATTTGCAAAACGTTATGTTGACTAACAGAAGAATTTGACGGAGAGGATAAATTGATTAACGTTGTGCAATTTCAAAGGGGTAATTGAAGTTTTGTTAATTTTAGGAGGATAATTGATGAAACTTACAATTTCAAGAGGGTAATTGCCTATTTACTAGATAAGCATGCTTTGTTGGTTTGTTACAATTTAAAAGTCTCAAATATTTATACTTATAATTATTGCTTTATAGACTCTTTATGTTGAAATATGGGACAGTTTTCTCATTACAAATTATCCAAACACCAAAAAAATAAAAAATAATACACTGTCAGTGCGCAAAAATTAATTTATAATAATGTGAAATACTTAAATTTGACCAAATTATTTTGTATCTATTAAATAAAATTCAAAATAGAACAAATATCCAATTTAATCTTTGAGAAGAAAAAAAAAAAGTTGAAAATCAAGTTAGAACCCGTTTGAATTAGCTTATTTTATAGCTTATAAAAAACATCTTATACAAATAAATAAGCTTTTATGTATTATTTATAAGTTTGTTAAGTTATTTTATGTAAATTTATAAGTTTGCTAAGATATTTTATGAAAAAACAATTTATGATGATACAATTTTCGTTAATGAGAGCTTATAAATTAAAATAAAAACATATTTATTTACATAAGCTATTTTTCATAAGATCAAAATAAACGAAATCTTAGTCTCTAAACAATAAATTCTACTATTCATCAAGAAATTTAAACCTAAACACGTTTTTTAAATAATGAACATTGAACACGTTATTCACTGCATTTAACTTTTATCACAACCAATTTTGTTTTGCTTTATATTGTGCCTTTGCTTAGTAGGCTAATTTTTTATTTTATTTTTTTGCAAGTTCAAGCTATCAATCAACATTGGGTGTGATAGAGAAAGAGACAAAATTGGTCCCTGAACTTCAAATAAAACAAGAATCAGACATTTTAGTTACCGAGTCAGATTTTAGATCCCTGGCTTTCTTCTTCCTCCTCTCTGCATTGAATAGCTAGAGATCAATGTTAATAAGCTAGAGATCAATTTTAGGATATTGGAGACAATGTTAAATTTGAAAGGGAGGCATGACAAGAGAACCAATTTGTCCTTTTGGCCTTCAAGAGCGAAACAGGCAACAATTAACAACACCAACTGGCAAGTAAGCAATATAATGGTACATCGAGACTTTATCAAACTTTATCGATATTTATGAAGAAAAAAATTGACGAATGGTTGTGGAAACATTTATCATGAAATGATCCAAATCTATAAAACATTCACTAAAGACATAAAACTCATAAAATGGCGAAATAATTTAAGCAATTCACTCAATCACACTCGCATGGTGAAAAACCCAGTTGAAGTGGTATAGGAACTAAGAACAGCATTTTTCTTTAATTAGGCACAGTTCTAAATTCCTGTTATTCGTGATTGTTGTCAAATGATTCAAAGAATAGGGCATGTCTTTAGCTCCCAAATGCACATCAGTCATATTCCATAGTTTCGAGAAAGGTCACGCTGGAAACATTCAAGGTTTTTTCATCTGGGCCAAGCGGATCGTAAGGTGAATCTTCTCCAAATTCATTTGGCAGTGACTTCCAGTGCAAGCAAGGTTCCCAATCTGCTTCTTTGAGGATATTAAGTATCTCTTTCACAACTATCTTGCTACCCTCGGATGTCAGATGAATTCCATCCCTATCAAACACCACTCAAGGAAATGAAGGAAGAATAAACACATTTGAAGTTTTTTCAATTAAGGGGCATATATGAGAGCAAACTTACGTGAAGCAAACATTTCGCCAGTTATCCCTTTTTTGGATTGCAGACCACAGATCAATGGCCTTGATATTCATCTCGCGGCAAAGTTCCAAACATGCTTCTGAATATATTCGACACGATTTGTTATTCCTTGGCGGCCTCTTTACACAACTGGTTGAAGTTCAAAAATTTAATCATCAGAGTTTCATATTTAAACATAAAATTAAATAAACAAAAAAAAAAAAGGAAATGAGAATGTTAAAATTGCTTTAAAAGAAACATGTGATTATCTATATTTATCATATGATAGTGTTGTTAAAATGGAAAACTATTCACATGTCTTAGTCTATTAGAATGATCTTTTAAGATAATTGGTTTGTGAAATAGTATCAAGTCCTGTAGTCTCCATTGTCACTTCACCTACAGATGCCTAATCCTACAGATTTATTCAACATGAGTGAGGGGGTGTGAATTGGTTTCAACATGAATATGTCAATTTTTAGATATAAGCTGTTCAATATTACTTCCTTAAGCTCAATTTTTCTTCGGAAAAAAACATAAGCTCAATTTGGAGCAACAGCTTATTTACATAACCTTATTAAACAAACAAGGAAGAAAGAAGAAAACCTACGTTTGAAAGGAAAAAGCCAGATCATCAATAAACCGAAGAGAGGATTTGAAATTTGGTGCAAAAATTAGTACTACAGATTAGCAATCAGATGCTTAAGTCAACTCAACCATCTCTCCCCAATTAAAAAAATAGAAATATTGTGTTTATGATAGTTCAAAAGAACAAAAGTAGTGCTCAAGAAAAAAGTCTGTTTCCATATAACTAAATCTATGGTTCATGACTAATGAGTTCTATATGTGCCAGTTTTCTAGCACCATAACTTTGGCATGTGTGACTATATAATCACAGTATCAACATGAGTGCAGAATCACTAGGATCTCTATCTTTTAGTTCGGCAAAATTAGGATAATTAAATAGGAATTAAATTGCAGTCAAAACCTGTTTCCATAAATTTGTGCCTCATTGACAGGAGGAGCACTGAGAAATATAAGCCGAGTCTTCTTTGACAGGCTCTGGCAATCATTAGGATGTGTCAAACTTTATAATAACAAATATAAGAAGTAATAAAAAGATGCAGATGCAAGCATCACACAAGAAATTAATATTTGAAGAATGAAGGGTCTCTTCCATATATTGATAACCAATACAAAAAGTGTTATATCTAGTATGAAATGTTTACCTTGAGATGGTTAGCAATCTTCTTCATATTATCAATGTATTCTTGAAGAGGTACATGTTGACCAAGGCCACTTGGATGTGAAAGAACAGAATCATTACCACCAAAGTACACAATTACCAACGACGGTTGCTCAGTGGCATTCTATGTTATAGAAGACAACAGAGCAAAAGGGTGACTGTTTAAAATTTAATCAAAGTAGTCACAATGTGCAAATCAAAATCTAAAATGAAAACACAAACTACATGTTGTGATTATTAAGAAATTCATTGTATCATATTTAAAATTGTAAAATTCAAAAATAATCTTCCTACGATAAATTGAGGATATCATTTGCAAGATTCTTCAAGCTAATATTAGCAAACTTGCTCAACTTACAGAAATCTATTCCAAGGTATCATTTGTTACTCGATGACCACCACATACAGAATAACCATTTTCAAGCATTTATGTGGAAAGGAAAAGTGATACATGATGATTGATGAAGAAAGAAGGGGAAATTTGGACTCAATTGGGGCATTTACTATTAAAAAAATCTCAATACCTTGGGAAAAATTGTATCCAGAACCTGCACAGCGCGCCTTGTATTCCAACCAGAGTATCCTCGCAGAACTATATCTGCCTATGTAATGACATTGTATGATATAAATTAAACTCATTGACCATATCATTTTGCAAACACACAAAGATGAATCAAATAAAAAGTAACTTCATTCTTTTATTGGCTGATAATATAAAAAGTTAGGCATTTTATATGCATTGTTCTTATAATAGTCTGAAACAATTGTAATACATAGACGATGAATACACGGTGTTACATCACAAAGTACGTTCTATGAATCAAGTTTATGGTTTACAGAGTACAACTTGCATTTAAATACTACGGTTCGGTTTACAAGATTAACCCTGAATCGTACCTTCAAATCTCTTCAACTACAATAACTAACTAAACCTAACAAATAACCAATCAATTAATAATGTCATTAACCTACAACTACTAATATGTATATATCACTTTCAAATTGCAAAAATAAGAATATACCTCAAAAAATTAGGTTAATTTATCATTTGAAAATTTCTTCCATATGGTGAATTAGCTAGCACATTTCAATATGAAATAATATGAATATATCCCTAAGAATATTTAATAATAAATTAATGAACGTCACAAATTCACAAGAATCGATATGTATTCATTTCTGAAAGAAAAAAAAGTCAACTCGATCGTAAATGGTTTGAATAGAATGAAAAAGGTTTAAGGAAGAAGAAAGACCTTGCGAGAATAGAGGTGAGAGAGAATAGCACCCCAACCTTCTTTCAAGAAACTGAGCTGAACAATGGAAGAACCAAACAGAACGAATTGAGGGCGAGATGGTCCAACCATGACTCTCACTGATGATGATGATGATGATGATGATGTGTGTAACTGACTCAACTCAGTGGAGAAGAAGAAGAAACTATTGTAACAGTGTAAAGATAATTATAAATAATTATTGCTCTCTATTTTAACGGTGTAACCACCATTTTTCTATTTCTTTTCGGTTTTCAATTACGTCAGGTTTTTGTTTTTTTAGAGGACTTGCATAATTGCTTCAAGTACAATATGTTAGTAGTTTGGTATTTCTATACATTTTAAGAAATATAATTTTTGTATTAAAGTATTAAAAAGAGAAATTAGGGGTGATTTTAAAAATCATCGCTTACTAATGACATAGGTTAAAGAGATTAAAATAATTGTTATCGTAAGCTTAACTAAGTTCATAAGGACAATGCATAATATATAATGTCACAATATTTTCTTTGTATTTTATTACAAGCCGTTTTGATTTTTTTTGGTAGGTTAACACCCTTCACATTTTTACACATATTATTTCGTATTGGTAAGATAAATTATGATCGACTGTACAAAATTATTCATTATTAATGACATGGGAAAAAGATGATAAAAGAATTAAAAAAGAGAGAACAATAAATAATAAAAGTACGATAGAAAGAAAAAAAAACATAAAAAAAAACATTAATGACGCATTGTGATGAAGCCTAATTTTGTGAAATGGTTCATTTTTCATGTAAATAAGAAATTTTTGTACTTTGGGTTTAAATTTTCACTTACTTAAGACAATTTGGTCTAAAAATTGGTGGTTTTGATTAATTTGACACAAATTGTGAATTTGGTTGATTTGGACGAATATGTAAAACAAAAACAAAATTTGGAACAAAGTTGGTTAATTTGATTAATTTCACAAAATTCTTAATTTGACAAAATTGGTTTATTTTATTTTATTTTATTTTGCTTTAAAAATTGGTTAATTTGATTAATTTGACAAAATTTTAAATTTGGTTAATTTGGACGAATTTGTAAAACAAAAACAGAATTTGGGATAAAATTGATGAATTTGATTCCTTTGATAAAATTCTCAATTTGGTTAATTTGGACGAATTTGTAAAACAAAAACTGAATTTGGGACAAAATTGGTGGATTTGATTAATTTGACCAATTTTGAATTTGGTTAATTTGGGCGAATTTGTAGAACAAAAACATAATTTGGGGAAAAATTGATGAATTTGGACGAATTTGTAAAACAAAAATAGAATTTGGGACAAAATTGATGGATTTGATTAATTTGACTAAATTATGAATTTAGTTAATTTTACGAATTTGTGAAACAAAAACATAATTTGGGATGAATTTGACTCAAAGAAGAATGGATGGAAAGAAGATGGATGTCATATTTTCTAATCCAAGAAAGTGATAAGCCTTTGTGATCAAAGATCACCACAAGAAAAGATTCTTGATATGATCAAAATTGGTCCAATTCAAAACCAAAAGAGTAATGTTCATTTTTTTTTTGCTTAAATATGATAATCGTCCCTGTAATTTGGGCCAGTTTTGATTTTCGTCCCTGTGTAAAAAAAAAATTGAATTACATCCCTGTAAATTTTTTTTTTTTGAAAAAGGTCCCTGGCCCCACTATTCAGCTGATTTGGCATGGTTTTGGTCACGTGGCAGTTGCTGACTGTGCAACTTTTGCCACGTGGCGTGCCACCTAATATTAAATTTTAAAAAATATTTTTAAAAGGCTTAAATATGATAATCGTCCCTGTAATTTGGGCCAGTTTTGATTTTCGTCCCTGTAAAAGGCTTAAAATTTATTTTCAGAATTTTTATATTGTTTTTAAAATTAAAAAATATGAAAATAAATTTAAAAAACAATATAAAAATTCTGAAAATAAATTTTAAAATATTTAAATAATTTTCTGAATTTTTTTGAATATTATATATTCTGAAAAATAATGATTTTTTTTTAAAATTAAAATTTTTGTATAAGAACAAGAAATTAGATTTTTTTTTTAAATTTATAATTTATTTTCGAAAATTATAAATTTATAACTTTTGAAAATATAATTGTCATTATTTTCGAAAAAAATTTAATATATAATTTTCAAATTAAAAAAATCTATTTTTCGAATATTTAATTTTCACATTTTTTTTCAAAATTTTTAATTTTAACAGTTTTTTGTCAAAAAATTATGTTTTCGAAAATTTTAATTTTCAAAGTTTTTTTTTCGGAAAAGTATTTTCAGATTTTTTTCAGAAATTTTTTATGATTTTAAAATTTATTTTCAGATATTTTAAATTTAAAAAATAATTTCCATAATTTATTTTTAATTTTAATTTTTTAATTACGTGGACTGCCACGTCAGCGCTACGTGGCAAAAGTTGCAAAGTCGGCAACTGCCACGTGGCCAAAACCATGCCAAGTCAGCCATGAAGTGGGGCCAGGGACCTTTTTCAAACAAAAAATATTTTACAGAGATGTAATTCAATTTTTTTTTTCATAGGGACGAAAATCAAAACGGGCCCAAATTACAGGGACGATTATCATATTTAAGCCTATTATTGTTTGTGTTAAAATTAGCGCAACTCCATTCTACAACATTTAGTTTGTGTGTGAGTATTATAGTTTTTTTTTCTTTTTTAATTGAAACCACTCAAACTACTGCACAAACTATATATAGTATAAAATTCGGATCAGCTCCACAGTGATAAAAACTGTGATCCATCACTACATAAATAAATCCCTCAAAAAAAAAACACTACATAAATATTATTAAAAAAAACAGCATAAAAATTCATCCTCCAAAGAGAGAATCGTCTTCTTTTATAAAAAAACATTTCTGGATTTCGCACACAAAATTATGTACACCCGAGGATCAAATCAAAAATAAAAGGCTTGTATATATGAAGCAATTGTACTCTCGAGGGGGTATATATATATTAGTGGAAAAGAATGTTGCGTTTATATTCTAGTTATATATATGTGAAGCAATTGTACTTTCTTAGGACCGTTTTATCACCGTATTTATATTGGAAATCAAAGACAAGGTAGTACTAAGTTTAGCACTATATTGCTCAAAAAAGTTTGACAATGGCAAATGGTAACGTGTTAAAATTAAATATAGAAAGATTGTGTTGCAAATTGAAGTAGTTTTTTTTAGATAAGCAACATATTAATGATAGGTAGTAAAGGGATACTCAACCTAATACACATATCAATTTTTACATCATTTTTAGATATTCTCAAGGGCATGAACTCGAGTTTGAAAATGTCATCCCCTAAAATGAAGTATCAAGGGACTTAAAATAATCTAGCTCGTGTCTATAAAGTATCAACATAAAAAATACAACCCCTAAAAATTATATTATTTCCAGTAATCCACTGAGATCTACGATGGCTACCCGTAACAAGAGATAAAACCTTCTATTATCACAAATATTTGTATTCTAAAGTTAAAGAAGAAAAAAGTTAATGATGCATTGATATTGTAAAGTGATACATACAACAAAACACAAATATATTTTTTCAATGTAACATATAATAAAAGGGCTTTGCTATATGGCACGACAAACCAACCCCATGAACTCAATAAAGTTGCCTCAACCCACCAGTTTCACCCGTCTAACCGCCTAACCCTCAACCGGAGGTAACCATAGCATGAACGGACGTGAATGGACTTACATTGTGCAACTGTGGTTTCAATCGGGTTGGCTTTTTTAGTTGTCACCGGCTGAAATTGATCGTTTGTCCACCCCTACCGATGGGCTTGCCTTGGCGAGATCGAGCTCGCCTTTACTTATAAGTCAAAGCCCCTATTGGGTTTTCTTAGCAAGATCGAGTTCGCCTTTAATTCGAGGTCAGAGCCCCTAAAGATAGAGTTATCAACAATGGGTCGGCCCATTAGCCCACATTTTGGGTCGGGTTGGGCCTAAAAAAAACTAGCCCAAAACGCACTTGAGTTTTTTTGGCCCTAGCCCATTTGACCCATATAAAAACCGGGCCGGGACCGGAGCCGGGCTAGCCCATTGGTCTTTGGGGCGGCCTATAATCAATATTTCCATTTGATATTTGTTAAAAAACACTATATTTTTTGAAAAAATTATCAACTAATTTAAAATGCATTGATAAAAAAATATTTAAAAAAGTAAACTTAATAAAAATGAATGAATTTAGCTCAAGGTTTTAAAATTCTAAAGTTTATATATTATTAATTTTATTCAATTGAAGGAATAATCTAGAGTTTAATTAATATTCAATGTTAATGTAAAACTTATTTACACTTCTACGTCCATCCAATCATATTTTAGCAAAAAATAATTATGAGCAACTAATATATAAAAAATTCAAAAAAGAGTGAATAAATTTAAAAAAAAAACAAAAAATGTTGCATTTGTATTTGTATTCTAAAGTGACAATAATAATTGTTTTCTAATACTCAATCCGATTTCATATGTAAGCAACGATTCTTTTTATAGATTAATTGAATATTTAATGTATCTGATTTATAATATAGATCACATACATCAATTATTCAATGAATCTGAAAAAAGAATCAATGTTTATTTACGAATCTGAAAGGAGTATATAATAATTTTTTTTTTATTTTTTTTATTTGTACATGTAATGACAAAAGTCATCCAAACTCAAACACCTATATGAGGTTCTAGATTAAAAACCTGGGTTTAACCATTTTTTTTATAATTATTAATTATAAAATATTTTATTGCTTTCATTTTTAGACGAGATACAATTTGTGTCTTGGATTTAGATGTTAAAAAGTCCTACATTGACTAAGATATGGTCTACCAATATGTTTATAAGTATGTGAATTCCTACGGGACAATATCTAATAATTATTTTATTAATTTTTTTATTTGTAGACGTAGTGACAAAAGTCATCGAAACTCAAACACACGTATGAGGTTCTAGATTAAAAACCAGGGTCAAAAAATATATTATTAGATGAGATAAACCAATACTCAATTATGAATAATTAAGAATAAGGGTTTGTTTGGTAATACACGTGTTTGAGTTTATAACTTATGTCTTATAAATTAGTCTATTAGTTATCCCCTATAAATTCAATAAATTAGTTTATCGGCTATCAACTATAAACTAATCTATCAATTATCCCCTATAAATTCATTCGTTTATGAATTATTTAGTATTTTTTTACCAAACAAATTGATATAACTATAAACTACTTCAACATACTATTAATTTTATTAATCACTAAAAAATAAATAAGTTAGTTTATCTACTTTCAAGTATAAACTAGTTTAACAGCTATGAGTTTATATATTTAAAAAAATTTAATGTAGTATATACAAGTATAAATGAAAATATGGGCAATGGGCTAGCACCACCGGTTCATATTATCAGTTCATTTGACCTATCACCGTACACGTGCCTCTAACACTATTAGTAGTATACAAGTGTAGTACAAATATCAATTTGGGAAACAAGTTTTAATTTTTATTCATCTGTGGGTTTGTTCTAAGTTTTGACTAAACCATAGCCATGGATGATGAGAGAGAGAAAGCAGGAAGGTAAAACATTTCCTCAACTCAAATAGATTTCATTCTCTTTTCCTTTTTTCCTTTGATATTTTCTTTATTTTACTTTAGGATAACTTCATTCCAAGCATGGATCCGGAGGTTGAAGTAAAGAAAATCATGTAAACCTTTAAATCCCTTTTCATTTTAACTAAATCACTTCAAATCTTTTCTGATTTCTTTGAAAACTTCAACTAATGCAGTGAAGCTCAAGAAAAGACTGTTGCTCACACTCATGAGGTAACTATATAGCTAGCACTCACTTTCCTTCAACATTTGTTTTCCTTTTTGCTATGCCATGACTTTGTTTGTTTTGCTTGTATAAGTTGTTGACCATTGTTATAGAGTTTGAAAAATTGCATGTATATGACAATTGCTTATTGCTCATAATTGCTTACTATGAATTGTGATTCAGCTACGAACATAAATTTTTGCTGATGAGAAACCACCATATTTAACCAATATGTTTTTGTTGAATAGTTATGTAATCTTCTGAAATATTAGTATACTGTAGTGAATTATAAATAATGAAATGATTTGCTTGTTGTATCTTGTTTGTGTTGATAGTTAGGAAAATGTTAATACGTTCAATTGCATTTTCAAAATTTACTACATGTTCATTGCTTGTGAATTTAGTTGATGAATTTACCTATTGATTTATTTTTTTCAAGTTTAACTTTGTTCTGATGTTTGACTTTGCCATTTCTTTTAATTTGAGGGAAATGTATTTGGTTTACTATTTTTTGTGGTTGTTAAATAGTTTCTGGTGCTGTTATAATTCTTTATATCAATGTGTTTGTTAACAAGTGAAAAACTTATCCACTCTTCATTTAATTTCAAGCATTTATTATAAAACTGCTAAAATTCTAATGATGATGTGTTCTTTATTTTATCATGTGGTTTAAAGATAATTTCCTGGATTGATTTTTTCCTATAAGTTTATGAAAAGGGGATGCCATAAAAATATTGTGAAGTTGAAAATGCGGGGATAGTCATGGTTCGTAAAAGTCAAATTTTATGAGTGTTTGTCATTGCTCTGTTGTTCTTTAAGGTACTAACTATTTTAAGCATTGTATTTTATTACCATAAACATCTGTATTTGATTTGAATCTAAGCATAATTTTTGTCAGCATTTGGATTTTTGCTCTATGATTTAGATTGTAAGTATCAAAGTTATCAGTAGAATAGTTTTGAATTACTTGGACTCCTTAAGATATGATTGGGAGACTGAGCTGTGTGTTTTATTGACTTCTCAAGTTTTCAATTACTTGGACTCCTTAACATCAACTAGTTTTCAATCTAGTTGATGCTCTATTTTTGGTAGCATTTACTTCATTTTAATTTTTTTCAGAGAAAATATATTTTAGTTATATGGTTAAATGTTGGTTAAACATTAGTTGTATGCTGCTTTGTTTCGTTTTGTTGACAGATGTCTTCAGATAAAGATGTCAATTCTACCACTCATGTGACCGCTCCATCGACAACCCTTTCTTCTGGTTTGCCACCGTCTGAGCGTAGACATCAGTTGCATGAGGTAACTACGTAGCTAGCACTCACGTTCCATCAACATTTGTCTTGTGTTTTGCTATTGTTGATTTATGTAGTTGACCTTAATCTTTTTGTTAATTTGTGATATGTTTAACTTTTGATTCACTCCTCTCAAATTAAAATTACTGAAACTAAAGTATTAATGAAAACAATCTCTTTCCATTTTCATTGTTTTCAAAAATGCATGCAATTTTTCATTTCAAGAGTTTTGTATTTCATTGTTATCAAGCAAGATCAATTAATAGAAAATGTTTACACATAATAAGTCAATTTGATGCATTTCATCTGAAAAAGATTGTAATACCCATACTAAACGTATCTAGAAAGTTTAGCATGTGCATTATCTTTAGTACTGGTTACATTAAAATTTACAACATAAATTCCTCGAATGAATATTTTATACAACAACACGCATTC
>Ga0315914_1005489_pt1 | contig 18404 bp, 15 predicted proteins | sample MpolenodulesMG_FD_203920 | JGI IMG/M metagenome (GOLD analysis project Ga0315914, IMG submission 203920) | Medicago polymorpha root nodule microbial communities from Los Angeles, California, United States - elongated nodules | ecosystem: Host-associated > Plants > Roots > Nodule | place: USA...
TATTATAATATTGTTTTTTACATCTTGATTAATTTTATCAAAAAAAATCTTTATAATTGTGGTTCGATTCTTTGATTTTTTTGTTAAACTAAAAATATTTAAAATTTCGATAATTGCTTATGTAATGTCTCATCCAAACATTTCAATTTATGTAAGTATTTTTTAGTGCCCTAATGCTATAAGCATCTATATAAGCTGTTTATCTAAACGGGGCCATAATATTAAATAATTGGTTTTGATTTGTAGATCGGCAGATTCGAACCCTCATCTTCTACTTCCAACATCTCTTTGAGCAGTTACCGCTACGCCACAGAAGATGGGTAGTCAACCGAGTCCGTTACAGCCAGCTATGTTAATGGGTTCACCTGCCTTTCCAAACGCACTTGCTTGGTCTGATGATAATCTCATTGCTGCTGCTTCTGGTCACTTCGTTACCATTCTTGTTAGTACTCTCTCTCTCTCTCTCTCTCTCTCTCTCTCTCTCTCTCAGTTAACTCTTTTGTACTTGTTTTTTTCAGAGACCAGACTTACCTAACGGTCCACGTGGCTTGATTAAAGTCATCCCAAACGAGCCTCTTATTTTAGGGTTTATAGATAGAAAAGGTACATTTCTAAGTTAACTACCCTCAATTTCTGCAAATTATTTTCTTAGAATTTTGATTGAAATAATTGGCGGGAAATAATCATGTGAATTTCTGTTTTGTTCTGCCACATTTCATTAGTAGTAGTAAAAGAAATTTCAAAGATTGTTGTCTAATATTCTGCCACGTGTCATTTAGATACTCGATTTGTTCATTTCTAATTTGTTGGTTTTAAAGTAAACCTGTAAAGAGTCAAAGAAGTTGGTTGGCTCAGTTAGTAACAAGTTGATTCATTCGCAAGGTTGTGGGTTCAACTCCTGCTGTCATGTCAATGTGAAGACCTCTTTGAGCCTTGAAACGTACCACGACTTTGTTGAACCTTGAAGCTCAACTTAAATAAACTTTTTGTAACAAACAAAAAAATAAACTAGCAAAAATCATGTGCAAGAATGTGAGAAAGAAGGGCGGGGATTGTGTCATTAGGGATTTTGGATTTGGATTGGTTCCCTGTAGTCATAAAAGCCCGCATTCAAGTAGAGTGATTCTTGGATTTAGATTGGCGGTACAGATTTCAAGGTCGGAATTTTAGTTTTTTTTACAAATTAAAAAAATCTGCTTGAGATCTGAATCGTTTGATCTTGATCCGATGGTTACTGACATGGTGACTGCACGAATGCGGGATTTTGTGTGACTGTAGTGAACCAGTGCTCGGGTCATTATGGGGAAGACTTTTCCTAAAATTGATAGTAGAATGATATCACAACATTGATCATTGGAGTAGTATTTCAAATTGAATTAACACCAGCATTAAGAGTCTCACATTGAATGTGATATGACCTGATCAAGTGTTTATAAGTGGGGCAGTCCTCACCTCACAAGCCAGTTTTGTTAGGTTGAGTTAGGCTCAACCTGAATTCTAATAGCCAACATCTTTTACTTTGTATGATCATGTTTGATTTGTTTGTGTTAATGAAGCTACATTGACATATATGAATTCTTTCACGTAGCATCTCTATGATAATAGAACTCTGTTGTATTTATGGAACGTTGTTTTTATGATGATTACAAGGAGATATGTGGTAATGTAAAACTAGAGTTTGAATTTTTCACTTGTTATGATGCTAAATAGAGTATTAACATGTTGGAATTGGGTTTTGACAGATTTACACTCTGGGTGCCTCCTGCCTACATCTTTGTATCGGGATGATAAACCAGTTGTTCGATCAATATCATGGTCTCCACTTGGCATGGCTCCTAACTCAGGGTATGAGTTCTTATGTTCCCTAAATCATGACTCAATTTTCTGTTGGTGCACATTGAATTGTTCAAACTAGACAAAATGACATTAAGAAATATAATCAATAATGAGAAAATTGGGCTAGCTTTCACAGTAGAAAAGGGTATCGATTCTTACCTTAAAGATTTGAACATGTGTGCAAAAGAACAATTGAAGTATGAGTGAGAAGGAGACCAAGAAAAATTATAGGTCAAACCATTAAGAGAAATTTATAGGTAAACGGTCTATTGGTGTCTTCTAATCCTATGACCAACCCCATATAATGAGACAATGTTTCGTTGTTGTTTATCAAATAGCTTACACCGTTTTGGATTGGGGTTGATGGTTAGCTTGCTTTTTCTTCTTACAACATGTTGACTCTAGGTTGTATACAATTGAAATTGAAGATATATTTTTCTTGAAGTCGTAGTATAACTTTGCTTGGAAGTCATAGTTTGTTCATTCATGTGTAAAGTTAGGCTTTTACTTTTTATGCATTTAAACATTATTTTGAGATTTAATTTGCTACAGGTGTTTGATTGCTGTTTGCACCTCTGATGGACACGTTAAAGTTTATCGTTCGCCCTTTTGTGATTTTTGTGCTGAATGGATTGAGGTATGTGCAATAGAAGTGATTAATTTTGTGGAATTTGAATTCATGCTATCTGTTCTGGCTTATAATAGAACATGATGTTAAAACTTTAAACTATTGGAATCCAGAGGGGGCTATACCGAGCTTCAAAACAAATTTTTGATTTATAACAGGTTTAATTTGTAGCATCTATGGACTTAAGTTAGTAGGTATTGTACCAAAAAATCGCCAGAAAGAAATGTTATTTCAAATTGTCACAATGTCACTAGTTCCCATTTATGGATTTGTGCAATATGAAGAATTTAAGAGTTTTAATATTGTATCCATACATTGTCGGGAGTATAAAATATGCTATTTGTATCCTGTTTAGGTTGTGGACATAACTGAAAGGCTATATGAATATTTCCGATGTACTGAGTTTCAAGGTACAGGAGGGAGTAATTCATTAGATTTTTCTGAAGTAAGTTATCTCATTCTTTCATTTTCTTTGTTAATTTTGTTTAATAATTCTCCATGGGGTATGATCCATTTACTCTTTATCCTCATTGATCAACTTCTGGTATCATCCGTTGGATAACAGTTAGAAAGCTAACATGCAGAAATGGCATGCAATAAACTGTTTTAAGGAAGGTTGGTATATGACGTGTGCGTGGACTAATGTTATCATACCGGTATTTCATATGTAACTAGTCTAATATAGATATACATGTATAAAAGCAACAACAACCGAAATTTTTTCCCATTAGGTGGGGTAAGTTACATGGATCAAATGAGGTCATATCATGTACCATGTCTGTATATAGATCAATGAAATGTGGATAATAGTTTGGTCTATAGCGAGTTTTGGTTTTTCTTTCCCTCTGACTACTTTTCTATCGTCCATTTTGTCTACTCTCCTTACTAGTGCTTCGTTGGGTCGTGTCCGCACATATCCAAACCACCTAAGCGATATTCTACCGTATTTTCTTACAATGGAAGCTTCCCTAACTTTCTGTGTCCACTCATCCATCTTAAGTCATAACATTCTCACTTTGCAATGTCTAGCTTTTTTGTTGGTTTTGGTCCAACATTCAATGCCATTACTTTCATATAACATTACAACTGGATGTCTTAAATCCCCGAATTAAAAATTTGCTTTAAATGCGAGTGATATTTCTCCACGAGCCTTTGTAACAATTAGCAAGTGTTTAAATTTCTTGGTACACGTATACAAGCATCTGCTTGATGTATTTGTAGAAGTTTTTTGTTTCCTCCTTGTAAGCAATCAACTTTTGTATGTATTTTAATATTTTTGCAATGACATTTACTTTTTCTAGAGATAAGTTTGAGTATCAATTGTGATGTAGTTTTTCAATTGAAGTTAAGAATAAGAAGATTCTTTGGTTTTTCTTACTTGTTTCATGAAAAGTAGAGTGCACCATTTAACTTGGTGTTACTGTAAACGAAGTTTTACCTATACCTACAGTTAGTTGTACTTTAACCACTATAGCATTACTCTCTTGCAAATCATGGTTAAATTCTACATTTAACAATTGTGTTTGAGTTGCTTCTAAGACCACCATTATTTGTGTTTATTTGATTTTTAGGTTCCTAGCGATAGACCGTGTCTGCTGAAAAATGCATCAGGCCAAGCTGATTCTGTCACACCTAATGATGAAGTGTTAAAAAAAATGCCTGAGAGCCAATTGTTGTCATTGATAAGTGCTGATGAATATGCTTCCCGTAGTGCAATGCTATATTCGCTTGTTGTTTCTTGGTCTCCCTTGCTGCATGTAGCATCTGAATTTTATCCCAATCCTAATAAAAATGCCTCTGTTAGTCTTCTTGCTGTTGGTGGAAAGTCTGGTAAAATTTCTTTATGGAGATTTCACCAACCAGATTGCTATACTATTGAGGACAGAAAAGCCCCAGCTGTTGTGAAGTTTATTGGTCTCCTTCACGCACACAATTCATGGATCACAACAATGAGCTGGCTGTTGTTCGCTTTTGATTCCTTAAATCCTCAAATTATATTAGTTACTGGAAGCTCTGATGGGAGGTGAGTTGGGTATGCATATGAAATTGTGCTGTATTCTAACTTATTTTATTTTGCGACGCTACCAAAACACACTTTAAGAGTTGTGCTCCATGATTTATTATTTTTGCTTTAATGAAGTAGTTATATATGGATTTGGAGTTTCTATTTGCTTATTATACTAAAGTAAATGAAGAACAGTTGGACATTAATATCAAACCTCAATTTGTAATTGGAGGAACATTAGCAACATACTCTCTACCTCACTTTTTTTAAGACAAATTATTTGGTGAAATTCATGTCAGAACAACCATGTAGGGGGTGGGTCCCACTAAGTAGAGAATGCGATTCACATATATAGTGAGACTTATATGAATTTCACGAGTACAATGCTATAATTCCTCATGTAATTGTTGGATATAAATACCCAAGGTGTGTGTAAGATGCACTACTTTTGGTTGAGAACCTAAAAAGATTTATGGAATGTTTGATTTTATTCTTTACATGGCACCTAATCTATGTGTACTAAATAGTCAAAGGTTTGATCATCACTTCCCTCACGGTTATTTATAGATTAACTTTGTATGATATTATTCTTTTTCACCTATTCTCTGATCTAAGCTGAAATATATGTGTTTGTAGTGTGAATGTTTGGTTGGGTGACAATGACAAATTGCTCAAATCATCAGAAGTTGATCCAAATTCCTTCTTGTTATTGAAGGAGGTACATCTCACTTATTTTTTGCAGTTCTTTTCATTTCTATCCCTTCTCTGTGAATAATTCCTCTGTGCAACTTTCAATGTCTAATTAGGTTATAACTGCAAATGCTGTCCCAGTTTCAGTACTTTCAGTAACTGTGCATGTTCAGTACCCCTCCAAGATGCTTTTAGCCATAGGCAAAGTTTCTGGTTCCATTGAGATATGGCTATGCGACATATCTTCTAGGGAATTTGATAAGCTTGGCTCTTATGATGCACATTATTATGCTGTAAGTTTAGTCTTTCCGTTTTTTTTTTGAAGTTGGTTGAAGAATTCAGGATGTATTCCTCTATTGATTTCTGCATTTTTACATCCTTCAGGTTACCAGTTTGACTTGGGCATTTGATGGAAGATTTTTGTGCAGCTGTAGCCAGGTTTTATTTTCCCTCAAGTGATTTGGTCAATTTTCTATGAAATATCATTAAATTTATAATTATATTCTAAAAAAATTATAATTATGCGGACAAATACATTCCTTAATCCATACCAAGTTTTCTATCTTCCACCTGTTGCATGCTGTATTTTCATTTCTCTAGTGAATTAAAATTGTCTAATTGTTTTAATCATGGATTACAGACGGGTCCTTTCATATAATTGCTTGAATATTTGCAGTTTAGAGTGTCGTTTGCTTTTGTCATTTTTTAGGTTTTATGTTGAATTGATTCTCTTAACTTCTAATGCATGCAAGAATCCAAAAAATGATGAATCTACTTAATAGATCTGGAAAGTCCAAGCTGCTTTCTGGACTGGTTCCATACAACAACAACCAAGCCTTATCCCACTAAGTGGGGTCGGCGACATGGATCAAATTACGCCATAATGTTCTATCACAAACCATTTTTAGATCAATCTCAAAATTGTAGTTATCACTAGGACTGGTTCCATTAGGTGGAAAAAAAACTACAGTAATTTTTTTTTTTTTTTTGTTAACCTTAACTGAAGAATTCTAATGCAAGATTAGCTAGTTAAAATAAACATCAAACTCCCAACAGTTCTAAGACTTTGATCTTACATATTAGTTAAAAGAGTGAATGTTAGACAAAAAAAAAGGACTTAGGGAGGAATTAATAGCTACAGCATTTTTGTAAGTCATATAGTGTGGGAGAGAAAAGGGCTCTTGAATGCCTTAGGAAATTTTTGTAAGTCGTATAGTGTGGGAGAGAAAAGGGCTCTTGAATGCCTTAGGAAATTTGTACTCATCTTGTACTCGGGTTTAGTTCTTGCTGTATTGGCCGGATCTCAACCATTTCTTTGTGAATAATATAAATGAACCTTTAAGTGGATCCCCAGCCTATCATAATTCAAACATAGTGTTGCATGTCCCTCTTCCTTTTTTTTTTCTTTCTTTTTTTCATATGGTTGTGATGATGTCCATTAAATAATTTTCCGTGCTTCCTATGAGTATTTGAAGATGTTTTTATGATTGATGGATGATTGCTCAATTGTTGGTAGGATAATATATTGCGTGGCTGGATTTTGCACGAGCGCCTCCTTGATGAAATAACAATTTTTTCTGATATGCCCCGTAGCAATGATTCAACCTGTGTATGGTCTTATCATCCTTTACAGTTTCTATCTTGTTTTCGGTTTGTCTTTGTTTTCCCTACTATATCAAATATGCATTTTTTCCTTGCAGCCTTCAAGAGATACATTTGAATCATGTTTTGGCGTAGCTGTGTCCCCTGGAAATCTTGTCATTGCAACTGTATGATATTTCTTTACCATTTTAATTTTAATCTTTGCATATATGTTTCGATCTGGCAACTCCCCAAATGTGGAAGAATCATCGGTGTAGCCCTGAATACAAAGAGTAGATGACATTAGTAATCATTATCTGGATGTTATATTTTATGATGGTTGGCTATCCAGTACTTATTGAGTACAAAGAGTTGTATTGTAATGAGAAGAGAAAATGCACAATAGGTGAACAATGTCAACAAACCTAATTTGCATCTAAATATCTCACAATATTGGCAATTCCCTGGTTTTCTTGCAACAACTCTTGACCGAGCATTCTTAATATATCGTAAAATTCGAACAATTGCATCCCAAATTTCAACACATGGAAATTGCATGAATTGACTCTTCATACCAATTACAAAGGAAATATCTAGTCTATATTTCCTGGATCTGAATAGATACTTTCCAACAATTCTATAAACTCAAGCCGTGTTAGTTTCATGTTGAGATTTTAAATACGAGAACCACAATAGGTCGGGACTTGAGTCTCTATTGTCCTTAATTTGTTGTCTGAATCACAAATATTTATTTCTCACAGTAACTTCCTATATCACATCTTTTTATTGAATGATCTTCCTAATGGTAATGTTGTTTATAGATGTTTGATTGTTACTTTACTATTTATTCCACCTTAGAAGTTCAGCATCAATTCCTTCACTCTAATTATTTGAGGTCCACCAATTTATGTTAATCTCAAGCTTCAAACATGCTTTCTTTTTTCTTTTCAAAGGGGAATATGTTGAATGGATTCCATGCAATTTTGACCATCAGTTGTAAATTTTTTCCGTTGCTTTTTTCTTTGAACATGTTATTATGATAGCTTAGTAGACCTCCTATTAGTCATGTTTATGTTAGGCCCTAGCTATGTAATTATGTGTTTATGTCTTTGTATAGAATAAGGATGGGGATTGGGGAACCAAAGTCCCATTCAGTTGTTTTGTGTGGTTTAGGTTGGGAGACTAAACTCTAATATTTAGAGGGCATGTTGGTTTTCTGCAGTCAACTACTGCATTTTAATATTTTGGATTTCCCCTGTTTTCTGTAACCACCTCTGTCGGGAAGTTGCTGCCAAGAATAATTAATAAATCAGTAGCACATTCAATATCAATATCCATATACTACCAAATACTATCATCTTATTTCTGAGATGTTTTGGTTGTCTATTGCAGGTTCATTGCTTTGATATTGATAAACTGAATCGAATGTATGAAGGAAGGTATAAACATGATTAGAAATATAATCTTGTATGTTTCCATATATCTTGAAAGTTTAAACAAGAAGCAAAAATGGTAGCTTCATGTTTACACACCTTAGCTAATCTTTTATTTTCTTTTTGTCCCTTGTATTTTTTCTAAATAGCGACCTTATTGTGAATTAAAAATTGACAAATTTGGACAGGATTCTGAGGGCAGCCATTGAATACTTCTGGATTGGTGGGCTACAAGTGGATGTTTTGTTGAAATCTCCCTTTTCATGCAACATTGAAGAACTTCCCACTTTTCCAGAGAAAGAATTAACTTATTGGGGGGCCAATATCATATGGTCTTTAAACCATTATCAATGTGTCGATAAGCCTCTGGTTTTTTGGGATATAACTGCAGCATTATTGGCTTTCAAGGAAAACAAGTCAAAATATGTAGAACAGTTGGTGGTCAAATGGCTCTCATTATCATTTCTGGGATCTCATATGAATCTTCCTCCTGAGGAAGTGTTATCACGTGTCATTTCAAGGTTGTCGGACATTCCTTCTCGACTGCTACACTTGCTCAATATAATTTGTAGACGTGTAATGTTGGCACAGCTGGATGCTGATCAGTTAACCAGAATAAATAGCAAATTTCAAAACATGGATGGGGTATGTCCAGTCATTGAAGAGGAAATGACTAAGTGGGTAGAAGTTCTTTTATGCAGTGAAAGAGAGCTTCGTGAAAGGAACGTGGGTCTTAGTTTCTCTGCTCTCCAAACTAGCATGTCCGATCAAGAAGCAACTCCATCCCTGCCTGGCCATTGGTATCCTGTTGGATTGGCACAGATGGAACAATGGGTTGCTTTAAATCAGGAAGACATACATGACCAGTTAAAATCCATTGCATCAAAAGTTACTCATGATAAAAGGTACTGCTTGCATAAACCTGTATTTTTAGATAGCTTTCCTTTTTCCTATTGCTTACTGTATAGTTACTCATGAGATAAGGTACTGCTTTGTTTATACACAAACTTTCTGTCCTGGAATTAAGGCTAACCAGATGTCAATATGAGTAATTTACACTAATATTTTCCCAAAAAGGTGGAGAATTATTATCTGATTGCATTAAAAACTGTATATAATTACTTCTACCAAAAAAAATAAATATATATAATTGCAATTTCAGTGCAATTCTTTTCCTTTTTTTTTTTTTTTTTTTTGTAGAAATTGGAATGCAATACTGAAAATTGCCAAATGGCTTAATGGTGTATATTACCATAATTGGTATACTGGAAAAAAATTATGTTTTTTTTTAAAAAAAAAAAAATCCGTTTTACTCATCCAACTGTACATTACAGCTCATTGTCATTCATGATGATCCATTGGCATTTTTCTAAAAAAGGCAGCCTGGTGCACTAAAGCTCCCACATACGCAAGATCCATTGACATTTTTCTTTAATAAAGAAAATTTTGCTTTCCCTTTTCTGTTATAATGAACAATATAAGGATTTTGTTGTAACTATTGAAGCTAGAAAATATTTTGGGAAGAGGTTTTTCAACAATAAATTTTAGAAATTTGCAAAAACAATTTATGGTTTTGATTTTGTAACTTTTCCTTTGTTTTTTGTGCTTATCTTCTCCTTAACTTGGATGACTAAATTCTGGTAGATGAAAAATTTCCTAGAGCTAGTGGATTCAGTTGGATAAAGTCATAAAATGTTGTGGATTCAGTTGGATTGGATAAATTTCCTTAACTTTGAGGATTAACAACTGTGAACTTATTTCTATGCTTGAAGGATAAAGTCATAAAATGTTGTCGATTCAGTTAGAACTTAAAATATGCTAATCACTATATTTTGTATTCTCTTAAATAGCAGGTTTGTGCCCAAAAAATGTTCAGCAGTGGAGTCATGCAATTATTGTTCAGCACCTGTTCCATTTGAATCACCAGAGTTTGGTTTTTGTCAAAGTGAAAATTGCAGTAGTGGCAATGTTAAACGTCGCAAGTTATTGAGATGTGCCGTTTGTATGGAGGTTTGTCCTAGCACCCCGCTATGGTTTTGTGTATGTTGTCATAGGTTTGTGTTTAGGTTGGCGCCGGAACCACTTTTTAGAATGTCTTCATTTTGTATAGATTCAGACTCTTCAAATAGTTCTTCTCAAGCAGTACCCTCAAAACCGCTGTGTCCCTTTTGTGGGATACTGCTACAGAGAAAACAACCAGACTTTCTACTTTCTTCCTCTCCTGTTTAAGAATATTGAACTATTTTGTATTTATTATAAGTGTATTTATTACTGTAGTAGAAAGAAATTGTAGTTTGCGTATCTAATATAGCATTTGCTGCATTGTACATAGATGATCTCTGTGGATAACGGTTTGCAAAGATCTCATAAGTTACTATAAACTTGTTGTTTATGGCTATTTTTGGTTCAAGGAAAGTCAACCAAAGTTGAAATACAAATAAAGATTTAATCAGTACGACTGTTGTAGTCTAAGCAAGTTAATAGGTAGAGTCACAATTTTGAAGGATTATTTTGAAAAATTTAACCAAATCAAGCTAGGGTTTTAAGGTTGAAATTGGCTAAAAAAGGTTTGAGGTTGATTCGTAGAAAAACTATAGACTTGAAGTAAGATGCGATTGAATTAAAATTGCATTGAAATGTAAATGGGGAAGTAAGTAAAGGAATTGAAAGATAGTGCTTTGAAAGGTAAATTTGCTGAAAATATAGAGTATTTTGAATTGAAATTACAAAAAAAAAGTTAAATGAATTTAAAGGACGATAGAAGGTATACTTAAAGTTTTGAAAAGCTATCCAAGAGTGCTTAGATGAGATGCCACATGTATCTTCTAGCTTAACCAAGGTTCTGGGTTCGAATCCAGCCTTGGACATGCAGCAACGATGCTCGAGGGATTAGTCTTTACAGTTTTGCGCGGAGGATATTCGGTTTACACAAAAAAAATATAGTTTTGAAAAGCTAGGATTCATAAATCATGATTCTGAGCTATTCTTAGCAAATCGTTTGTCGAATTGAAGTCTTTGTACATCAGGTGCTTAAAAATTCAGTCATGCCTTGTAAGCCATCTTATTTGTTGAATTCTCAGTTTTCATCAAAACCTTCTGCAAAAAGTTAGACTTTTATGTTAGACTTGCAATCTGTTTCAACAAGCTGAAATTTCGTCAGTAACATTTCGTTTAATATTCATGCATCTCTCGAAGAATTGCACACAAAATTGTTTTGTAACGTTTTATCTTATATAGTTCTTAAAGAGCCAAAAAGAAATTCAATATCTATTCCCTTATTCAATATTTATTTCTATGAATTCTAGGAATGTTTTATTGATTTTGTTTTGATGGTTTTGGCAATTTGCAAGATTTTTTTCTTCACCTATGGTTTTGTTTTTATTTATTCTTTTTATTGTTGGTTCAGTGAACTTCCACGTTGAAGATTCGACATAATCTGAATGAATACAAGGTAAGGTTTATTTATTCTATTCTTTTGGCATTTGATACATCTTTAATTGCTTTCCGTCATCCTATTGAATTATGATATATTGAAATCATGTTTTATGACTATGTGTCATGTCACTTGACCTTATTTTTCAATTTTCTGTATAAGATTAATCCATTCATCGGGGAACTTTTTAGGTAGGGTTCATCCATGTGGCGCACTTTAAATTATTCTGAGAATCATTGTACTCCAAATTATTATGTATGGAAATTTTTTACACAATGTTTTAAACATTCTTGCAAAATATCTCAGAACATTTGTTGACTCCATAGAGACGAAAACTATTTGCTCGATAAGTGAAGAAATCTCACTTTAAACTAAAAGTTTAATAGATACACTAGTAGAAATAATTGAAGTTGAGAGAAGAACAGATTTTGACTTTACTTTTTTTTTTCTGAAGTTTTTTTTTTGAAGGATTTTTTTCCGAAGTTTTAGAGACACCAATATTTAATGGCCCTTTTATTTTCTCTAATTTAATCTTCGTCGTTATCTCAACTTTTTCTCGCAGTGGTGTGTTTATGACTATTACAAAGTAACGGTAATTTAGTAGTGGGATGTGGAAATGGAGATTAATGCATGTCATTATCATATGGTACATTTTAGTGGGTATTGAATTTTTTGAAAGTGGTAGTGGGTGGTGGAAATTGAGATTGGTTAATGTTGTCAATCATATACTCGTACAGTTCAGTTGGTCGTGGAAAAAATGGTATTAGCACATGCTGAGGAATCATCACTTATACGGAAATGACAATAGTCATTGGAAATTCACACACACAAGTGGATGAGTTGGAGTTTGAAATTCGATCACTGTGTCTGATTAAACAATTTTAACATTTTTGTCGGTTGAGCTATGACTTGTGGACTCATCACTTTTGTTTTTATTTATAGCAAGTTAAGTTGTAAGCTATCTTGTAAGAAGCAAGAGTGAAAAAAAATGGTATTTTCAGAAAAGCAACATGGATGGGATACAACCAAAGACTACACCCTCCAAATCCTAACAGGAAGATGGTTTATGGTATTTTCATCATTTATGATCATGTCAGTATCTGGAGCAAGCTACATGTTTGGTCTATACTCAAGAGAAATGAAATCAGTTTTGGGTTATGACCAATCCACTCTCACTCTCTTAAGCTTCTACAAGGACTTAGGCTCTTGCATAGGAATTCTCTCAGGCCTACTCAATGAAATCACACCTCCTTGGGTTGTCTTAACAATTGGTGGTGTTCTCAACTTTTTTGGCTATTTCATGATTTGGCTTGCAGTCGCAAGAAAAATCTCGAAACCTCAAATATGGAATATGTGCTTATACACATTCATTGGAGCCAATTCTCATTGTTCAACCAACACTGGAGTTGTAGTCACCAGTGTAAGGAATTTCCCTGGTAGTAGAGGTATTGTCATAGGCCTTTTGAGTGGTTATCTTGGTTTGAGTGGAGCTATCATCACTCAACTATACTATGCCTTCTATGGAAATGACTCCAAATCTTTAATTTTGCTTATGGCTTGGTTACCAACTGCTGTAACTTTTGTTTTTACACCGGTTATTAAGCATCACAAGAGAGTTGAGCAACCAAATGATTCCAAAGCTTTCTATAATTTTCTTTACATGACTTTAATCCTTGCGGGGTACCTCATGATAATGATCATAGTACAAAAATGTTTCAACTTTACTAAGAGTGAGTATTATGTCACTTCCATTCTAATGCTTCTCTTGCTCATCCTCCCTCTTGTTGTTGTTATTGTTGAAGAACAAAGAATTTGGAAGAACAAAAAAGAGCACATCAATGGCGAAGATTCTTCTCCTAAGCCTTTGAATATAACCACAAATATGCCACAAACTCACCAAGCTAGAAGAGAAAGTACTCAAAATGAAAAGCAAGTTTCCTTTTGGGGAAACATACTCTTTCCCCCACATAGAGGTGAAGATCATACAATATTTCAAGCCATTTTGAGCCTTGATATGATGACTCTTTTTGTATCCACAATATGTGGACTTGGTGGAACTCTTACTGTGGTAAATAACTTGAGTCAGATTGGATTATCTTTAGGATATCCTTCACATAGTATAACCACATTTGTTTCCCTAATGGCAATTTGGATCTATCTAGGTAAAGTTGCACAAGGGGTTATCTCAGAATTTATCATAACCAAATTAAAACTCCCTAGACCTCTCATTCTAACATCAATCCTTACATTATCTTGTTTTGGTCACCTTCTAATTGCATTTAATGTCCCAAATGGTCTCTATGTAGCATCAATTATTATTGGTTTCTGCTTTGGAGCAAACTTGCCAGTACTATTTTCAATCATATCTGAACTATTTGGTCTTAAATATTACTCAACATTGTACAATGTTGGGTTAATAGCAAGTCCAATAGGGTCATACTTGTTAAGTGTTATGGTTGCTGGCCATCTCTATGACAAAGAAGCCATAAAGCAAATGGCAGCATTAGGGTTAAAGAGGAAGCCAGGGGAAGAGTTGAATTGCAATGGAAGTCAGTGCTACAAATTGGCTTTCATTATAATCACTGCTGTTAGCCTTTTTGGGGCACTTGTGTCTCTAACTTTGGTGATAAGGACTAGAGAGTTTTATAAAGGGGACATATACAAGAAGTTCAAAGAGGAAGCTAAAACTGTTGAAAATGAATTGGTTGTCACTCAGAACAAGGTTGGACCTGCTTCAAATGATGGTTAGATATCTTTGGTAAGGAATTAGGGTACCTCATAGTTGGAAAAATATAGCATAGGTTCTTGAAATCTTATGGTTTCTTATCAATAAATCACCAAATGTAGAAGTAGGTAAATACTTTATTATATATTTTACATATTTGGATGGCTATATGTGAAATTAATAAATAAGAATTATTGTATTTGTCTAGTAATAACGGTCAGTTTTAGTTTCCAATGTCATTTTAATTATTTTTTTCCTTCATTTATATCATCTATTTAATATTATGTGCATCCCTCTCAAATAATTATTCTTTGCTTTTAGATAATGATAATGGAAATACATCAATGGTTAATAAAAAATTATTATTTTTTGAAAGATTTAATAAAATTAATTATGTTTTTCCTTCATTAATTAATTCAAATTAATTTGTTTAAAATGATATACGGTTATTGTCGAATGGATGAAGTTTTTTTCTTCCAATTTCCTCACTTTCATCATTTTTCTTTCTTTCTTAGTCTACTCCGTCTCTAATGAAACAATGGAAAAAAGAGCTTGTTTTTATGTTTGAATTATTGTTGGAAAGAATCTAGAATTTTGCTGTTCACACTTGCCAAAAGGTTAAAACACACCACAAAATGACTTAAATACCCCTCATCAGTTAACTACCGTCGGTTTCATATTCCTCGGCAGTTAACAACCGTCGGTTTTGAATTCTCGGCAGTTAGCTGCCGATACGCTGTTATGACAGCAAGCTACTCCCCTACTAACTATTTCATCATCACCTTTTCTTACCTCTTCAATCTATAACCCAAATCCAATTTTTTTCCACAATCTTGATCCAAAATCATTGAAGCATCAATCCTATGAGGTTTCAACACACTTTTGACGTAAAAAAAAAACAAGTATCGACTATTTTAATCAGTTTATTTTTGTTCATTTTGCTGACAGTATTCGCAAAAACACTAACATGCACGTATCAGCACTTAAGTGCCGAAGTATGGGGAAGATGAAGAAGATTTAATTTCACTTGATGCGATATGACTGATTGTTTGTCGGTGTTAATTGTAATACCCTAATCCCCACATATTATTTTAATAAAAATACAATAAATAATTGAACAAGCAAGGGTGTCAAACATTTAATACTTCATTTAAATTAAAAACGTCGTAGCGGGATACATTTTTCGAAACATCAAAGTAATTGTCACATTTGTATCAACATCGAAACTGAATTCAAAAGATTCATAAAACCTAATCTAAAATAAAATAAATCCCCAATCCCTCGTGTCACAGATCAGAGCATCGACTCAGTAAAGACTCCCAAAAACGTTAGGTAAACGAGTAGGTTTCAAAGCCATCCTCAGAGACTCACTGCTACTAAACTTCTTCTTCCTGCAAATCTACACCACAAGGGTGCAGGCGCCCAACCCGCCATTAGAGGGTGAGAATATATTCAACATAAGAAATGCATAAACACATGTATAGATTCAGATAAAAGAACACTTTAATTACATTTAGACATGTATACATCACAGTCAAATAATATTCACATTTAAACATGTACCTTCATTTAATAAAATCAACATGCATCAATCAACATCTTATAATAACGGGTGAGCATCAACAACATTTAGGAATATAAAAAAATATCTAACAAAATACAGATCATTCACACATACATCTTAAAATAGTTACACTTCTTTAAATAACACGTCTATTAATTTCACATCTTCAAATAACACATAAATTACATATCGTTAAATGACACATCATTAAATAGTTCATAAATTACACTGCATTAAATATATAACCAAATTCACTACATCTTTAAATATGCTATATCTTCAAATATGCATGACAATGGATGCAATGTCCCTAATTCGACTCTATAGGCATGTGGTACCGGTTTTGGATATCAGAGTTATATTACTGATTAATCCCCCATCTTTAAATCACATCTTTAAATCGGACTGACCATGAATGCATGTAATGACTCAACAAATGCACATCTTTAAATGACTCGACAAATACACATATTTAAATAAAATCATCGTCAAGTATCACATCTTTATATAACACATCACTAAATCACACATCTTCAAATAACACATGTTTATATAACACATCTTTAAATCACACATCTTCAAATATCACATCTTTATATAACACTTCTTTATATCAACACATCTTCAAATATCTCATTATTTACACATCGTCAAACATCAATAGATAAATCATCCTTGCTCATCAATTAATATCTAATCAATTCAATTCATCATCTAAAACTTATTATTTCAACATATTTAAAAATAATAGAAATAATTTTTTTTATAACAATTATCTCTACAAAAATTACTTTAAATAGGATACATTCTTTTAAGCTGAAATAGTAGTAATCTTTCGATGCACATATATATACACACACTTCATAAATTCTAGAGCAATATACACACAGTTTATAAATTCTAGAGAAAATTAGCAACAAGTTCCAAATAATTATCCGCATAGCAACAAATCATAAATAAAATATTAAATAAAAAGATGCATGATTAGTATCTACATCTCATAAGATAGCTCATCGATATGTCTACAAAATCATATTAACAGTTAATCACCTATAATCTAAAATAGAAATTGTTATTCGAAGCACATATTTACATAAATAAAGTAACTCAAAGCAATGAGTGGCATAGGAACAAAACTCAGAATCGAGTGGCATGTGGACAAAACTCATAGTACACCAAATCTTTAATGAATATGTAAATTTACACGGTATAAATTTTAAGCCACAAATTGAAGGCCATGTTCGGAACTCTTCTTTCAAAAAGACAATTAAGGTTATGATAACTCCGACCGACACTATTTATGATTTGAAGGCACACCTTAACAGATATTTTTTGAGTATCTTGGTGAAAATCAATATACACGTCACATATTTGCTCAGATGCCTTGCATAGACCTGGGAGAAGATAAACATGATGACATGTGGAAAACAGCGGTCTATGTGCCTTGGCTTATTCGTGACGATAGCGACGTAGGATTTATGTTTAGGAATATGGTTGAAGATAATATATTATATCTTTGCGTTCGTTCCATCTGCATGTGCGTAGAATGTCAGTAGAGTAGAGTTTTTATGTAATGATATGTAATGTGTTGTTTAATTTCAAACACTCTTTAATATTTTGTTGAATTTCAAACAATCGTGTCATTTTAACGAAATGTCGGATTGATATAATTTTGGTCAATTGTAAAAGATTATGTATTGTTCTTATTTATGACTGATTATAAATGGTGTATGAGTTGTATTGCCTTTAAAATTGATGTGGTTGAATTAAAGGTAATAAATAGGCTGACAATGGCTTGAAAACCATTATGCAAAACCTGCTGTCTGCATAATTGAATGCATCGGCAGTTAACTGCCGATGGATCCAACAACATCAAACTGCCGAAGATTATAACGCCGGCTATAGTTAACTGCCGAGGAGCATTTTAATCTTTTACTGATATTTTAGCCATCTTCAAGGTGTGAACAACAATTTTCAAGAATCTATGTAAAAATGTTTACACATAACATGATTAGATATTTCATCTTACTAAATTAGATTAGACCGGTTCATGTGTGGTTGGCAGTTTGATTTAGTTAGTACGAAAAAGCATAAAAGGTTTTATTTAGGCTTAATTGCATGTTTGATCCCTTATGTTTATTTTAGTTTTCAAGTTGGTCCCTTATGTTTTAAAATTTCAAGTTGGTCCCTTACGTTTTAAAAGTTTCAAGTTGGTCCAAAACGTTGTTCACGTTGGAATAAGTTAGTCCCTTTTGCGACATGATATTGAGTTTAATAAAACCAAAAAAATTAAAAAAATGTTTTAAACTGATTTTCTAAATAAGTTAAGGTTCTATCACTCATATTGTCAACCCAAATCTTTAAACGTTAAGTGACGGAAGAGACTAACTTATTCCAACGTGAGTAACGTTTTGGACCAACTTGAAACTTTTAAAACGTAAGGGACCAACTTGAAACTTTTAAAACATAAGGGACCAACTTGAAAACTAAAATAAACATAAGGGATCAA
>Ga0315914_1005490_pt1 | contig 18402 bp, 8 predicted proteins | sample MpolenodulesMG_FD_203920 | JGI IMG/M metagenome (GOLD analysis project Ga0315914, IMG submission 203920) | Medicago polymorpha root nodule microbial communities from Los Angeles, California, United States - elongated nodules | ecosystem: Host-associated > Plants > Roots > Nodule | place: USA...
CATTTCTATCTCCCGGCACTGTCAAGTTACTAAGATTAAGCTTCTTCCCATCCGAGACACCGGTCACCGTATGCGTCTTTTGAAACTGAAATGCAAAAAAATAAAGAAAAAAAACAACAACACCGTTAAAAAAATAATAAGTAGGGGGGAGGGGCAAGATCGGATGCATTCACCGGCGTCCAGAACCATTCATTTCTATCTCCCGACACTGTCAAGTTACTAAGATTAAACTTCTTCCCATGCGAGACACTGGTCACCGTATGCGTCCTTTGAAACTGAAATACAAAGAAGAAGAAAAAAAACCGTTAAGTAAAATAAACATGAAATATTCTAACATAAATTTTAATTCTTAAATGAAGCGTGTAATTTAAATTCTTACACATCAATTTAAATGAACGCGCGTAATTTAAGTCAATTTAAATTGTTTTAACATAAAACTTTAAATCATAAAAAGTAACATATCATTAAAATAAAATAAAACAATTATACTTACTTCGGGTTCGACCCACAGCCTGCATGCCACCTGTTTACTGAACTTCGGTATAAGCGACAAATCATAAGGCCCCCATAGGAAAGCCCTGCGGTCCAGCCTCGAACTCCATCCTCTGCTCCTCCTCACCCTCCTGCTGGTGAGCCTGCTCATATTGAGGCTGATACGCCTCATGTTGATGATGATGCTGATACTACATCAGGTCCACTATCTGGGGCGTACCCGCCTGTGAAGATGATCCCTCCGCATCATCACCCATACCAATCCTCGTGTCCCCTGTCTTCGTTTGCGAGGTTGAGCATGAGGAGAGCGTTGTGCGACCTTTTTGGCCCGTGCATTACCTGTAATGGACTCCCTCCTTGCTCTAATTCTGTTAGACCTCTGAGACATATCTACACAACATTTTAAAAAGGAAAACGTCAATGATTTTTTTCATACAGACGTGTCATTTCTAATTATTCAACAACAACGCTTATATTTTGACAGTGACATTTCAGTCCATAAACTACCACATTGCAGTCAAACTAACTATAATCAACATTAATAAACCAATGTCTAACTAATTTCATCATTAACAATCCAATAAACAAACAAATTTTTATTGAGACATTTTATCAAACACCTAGAGTTCAACACAATTTGTAACAATTCATAAACTCTAATCTAACTCTAACCTACCACATTTCAATCAAACCTACTCTAATCAACTTCTAAACAACAATTTATAACTTAATTCATAAAAAAAAAACTAACATGCAATCCAAATTTATAATTCTCCAAAAATACCAAAGTTTAAACCAAAAAAGGGCAATGCAAATACTTACTTGATTTTCTAGGAAAAATTGGGTTTGAATGGCGCAAGAATGACGAAAATTGCCCTTGAAGGGGAAAAATCGCACTTTGGGAAGTTTTTGAAATGTTTTTGTAAGTGACTGTTATGTTTCTAACTTGAGTGTGTTATAACAGCACCTGGTGTGACTTAAGTCACGTTGGGTTTATAACCTGTGTGAGTTAACTCACGCTGAAAATATCTAGTGTGATTTAAGTCATGTATGTGTACTTTCATCAATTCAGTTGGGAGTGTGTTTACAACATTATCTCACTTTTTTACTCTTCATATTTTTCTAGGATATGTCTCTGTGAAGTATCTTATAAGTATCCTTGTGTATCTACAGAGTATTGTATAAGTATTCGTTAAAATATTTTTTAAAATTTAAATAATTAATTTGGATATTTCGTGGGTGCGTATCCGCAAGTATCCGTGGAGTATCGGTATCCGATACGTATCAGATACAGATACTTCTCCGTTTTTGAGTATTCAGACTTCATAGTAATTTAGAAACGTAAAAAAAGAGCCCATTTTTTATTTTTCCTTGACAGGAGATGATAAAGTCTAATCACAAAGTTGAATGCAAGACATTGAAGTGGTATTAGTCATGTTACTTGGTAAACTTTTTTTATTTTTTATGGCCAACCATTAGTTCACTATTTAATCTATGCATGTACATCTAACATGTTTACGAATAAACCCTGTCAAAGATAATAAAAGATGGGGTCGGTTGATATATAAAGATTAAAGATAACAAGTTTTCACATCCCTTTCGGATGATTTAACTTTTTTACTTGGAATATTGATTGTCTTTTACTACAACGGTCTGCTTAAACCATTGATATTATAAGCATTTCACAATCACTGAACTAATTAACTTTGCTTAGTAATTGACGCATTTTTGTGAGTATGCTGCAGTAACACTCAATTATTCACTAAATTACTCCATGATTTCAATTTGATACTCTTTTAATAATATTTAACTGACTAATTGGCTGCATTATAATTTTCTATTTAGTACAGCGATTGAAATTTGCATGTGGTCCAAAATGTACTGCTACATCCACTTGTTTTCATGAACAGTTACCGAGGCAACTCAAAATTTTACTTTCCGTCATCTACCAAACCAAATCACTTTGCAAGTTGCAATTAAACAAAGTTCATGGTCGACTTTTCAAATTTGATCAACCATTAAAGTGCATGCATGCATGATAAAATATATTTTACAATTCATGAAATATTATTAACTCTCGTCCACAATAATTGACAACAAGCTTACATGAATTAAAATGAGTTCCCTCAAAAAAACAATTAATTAAAATGAGTAAATATATTTTAGGGGTATTTATGGTGCGGTTTAAATCATGTTTAAACTAAAAATTTATTTAATTCAAATAAAAATTATATTAGTTTGATTTTGAATGTCTGATTAAAAAAAATTGATAAAAAAATCTAATGTAGTTTAATTTAGATTGATTTTATATTATTATTAATTAAAAATTATAATTTGTAATTTAGATATCCAAAAATCAAATGACTTTTAGGGTGCGAGTTTAACTAATATGATAAAATACCACATGATTTATTCAAAGTTAATATTATAAAATAAAAATGATTGATTATCTTTGAAGCATATGAAATCAATAGATTAAATGAAACTAATAAGTAGTATTAAAATAAGTAAAAACTAGAGAATAATACATTAATGTGATAGAGCATACCGATAAAAAAGATAATTAGTAAAATATATGCATGCGCTTAAATTCGGTTTTAAAAGATCGGTCTAAAATTTGATCTGAATTGTTTTCAAAAAAGAACATCCAAACATATCTAATAATAATAATAATTGTTTTTGTGCAGTTTATTTTTTGAAAACGAGTCAAGTATTAATTATTTTTGGGTCATGTTAACTTGCCCTTAGGGCACCTTATGGCACATGTTAAGCATTTACTGTCATTCCATTAATGGTAAAAATTTAATGAAAAATATTAATATTAAATATTTTGAACAATAAATTAACACAATTTTCAATAAATTATTCTATTATTAGAATTCTTAATATGTGCCTTAAGAGCACAAGTTATCATTTCCTATTATTTTTTAGTTAAGTATTCTAATGACTTAGTATCACTGTATATGTGCGAAATTGTGGATTTCAACCTACACCAGTCAAAACTAATCTCTACCAATTAAGTTATGTTTATCAAACCCTATGTGTCAATTATTATCGGCTAGGAAAAGTATAGTACTTTATTAGAAAGTTTAGGGGCACAAAATTCTGAATACTTCCGCTTACTAATTCAGTACATCATTTATTGGTATTACAATCAAACTCTAACCTAAACTCTAATTAAAGAAAAAATAAAAAAATATCTAAGACTTGTTGTTTTTCACAATATACATTGAAAAGAAAAATCAATGTTTCACTTGTAATCCCTCTTTACATAGAGATAGATTACATATCATTAGCTTGGAGACAAGGATCACATCAGATATTTTTCTTGTCACATTCAAACTGAAATTACCACGTCGCAATGAAAGACTACGGTTCAATTGGTAAAGAACAACTCATATCTACATATCGCATAAAGATATGAATTCGAATCTCGTTGCCAATGTAAGAGAATCTCTTTACCGGGTAGTATAACCTATCAGTATGTGAGCCGAGGCCTACTCTGATAGACCGAACCCAATTCCAACTCGTCTAAACTTTTAGTTGTCAAAAAAATTTGGAGTTACTATGTTTTTTTGAACTTTCAATTAGCCAAATTTTGGAAAACCCTCTCAAAACTCAGGCAATTCTATTTGATCTCCAGTCCTAATGAATATGTCATACCAAAAATCCATGCCATCATCCAAGTTAGAATTATAATCTTCATGACTCTCTGGAAGAATTTCATCAGGGTATTGAAGTGGCAACATCTCATTTGAGATTGTCAAAGGACTTGATTTCATATCAGTTGAAGTTTCATCCAATGCTGCTGCTTCTGACCAAAAACTCTCATCAATTACAGCCATTGTGTCCTCCATAGACTCAACGTCTTCACTTTTTATATCCTTTCTTTCACCAATAGTGACAGATGAAAAATCACTAGAACTTGTAGTGCATGCAGATGCTGATTCTGATTGTGTTATTGTACTTGAATTCGAATCAGAACGTTTGATTTTTGATTTTGAGATCACCCTTTTCTTAGCTTCTGAGTTTGTTTGGTTTAGCTTCTTCTTCAAATGCGTGTGCCACACATTTTTTATTTCATTGTCCGTTCTTCCCGGTAGTTTTGCTGCAATTGCTGACCACCTAGAAATAAGAATTGAATTAAAAAAATTTCTAATAAAACATATAAGAAAGGAAAAAAATTATTATTAATTTAAATGATACTAATGATTATTTTATAATCGTCGCAGAGAGAATTTAAACTATGTCATTTGAGATTAAAATGTACAAGTGTGACACATCGTGAAGAATCAAATTGATTCATAAATATATAGTCATATACCAAATATTTCCACGAGATTCGCGTTCAGTTTTGTTTATTGCAATGAATCAGAAAACAACAAAATTTGATACTGTCTTAATAGATTACACTGACAGAGTGAATCTTATGAATATATAGATGCATGTGCCATAAACTGCCACCCTAAGCCACATCACAGATCTAATCAAGATTCTTGAAGTTGCAACTCACATTTTTTTATAATAATTATTTACTTGTCTAATGTTAATATAGATTAAATTTTCTATATCTTCCACTAGTGACTACTTAATCATATTTTCTATATCTTCCACTAGTGACTACTTAATCATACCGTTTTGTATTATTTCATGATGATACATAATTAATTATAGGTTCATAGCTTCATGTGTCGTCTTATGGGTGCATTTTTTGGATACATCAATTTTTCCTTTACTTTTTATATTACCACTTGCACCTAAGGTGGGATCATACCTAGTTTTTAAAGTAGAATTAAAGTCACTATATTATAACGACATCCATTATATTTAGTATACACAACCTTTTGATTTTAATTTTGTTCCAACTTGACAATTCATAATGCATATGGTCCCTATAGTCCCCACCACTTTAATCTTGTTTATATCAATTAGAGAAAAAGAAAAGATGGATGAATCCAAATCCATTTCTTACTTAAATAAATATACAATCATGAATCAAACATTTATATTATCATAAACAGAACATGTTGATTAGGACAAGCAATCATGTAAAGTAAAAATTGGACTTGATAAGCTTTTTTGCAAAGAAGATATTAACATGAATTAATACCTGTTTCCAAGCATTTCATGCAACTTAATGATATTTTCCTCTTCTTCATTTGTGAAATTTCCTCTCTTGATATCTGGTCTCAAATAGTTAATCCACCTAAGTCTGCAGCTTTTCCCACACCTTAACAAGCCTGAAAAAATTGATAAAAAAAATTAATACACATAATACGACTTTACCAAATCATCCCAATTTTTTATTATATAAAGTTAAAAATGCAAGAAACTTTGTGAGCTATGAAATTCAAGGCACTTAATGGTGTTAACTATAAGATGGGGTAGTCTTGTCAAACAAATGTCACAAGATTGATGTTTGTTAAATTAAAACTAGTTAAGATTATTAAGGAGATTGGTGAATCATTGAGGAGACGACACTAAATTTCCACTTAAAATCTTAAGACGTTAGATATTATGAATCATCTTTTTTATATATCTTACACTTTTTGCATTCAGAGTCGAGGTGAAACTAAATCCCTCACACTTAAACTCTACAAAAGATCTCGTACAAGATTGCACTAAAGTAAAAAATTGATGCAAAATAGATGTGTGAAATTGCCCATATATTACTAGAAAGATTTTTCTAAGAATATCGATAGATGGATTGCAAGTACCTGCTAGCTTTGGGAGGGCACGCCAATTGCCATGGCCATGTTTTTGGATGTAAGATGTAAGGATTTCATCTTCCTCAAGAGACCAAGGACCCCTCTTCAATCCCATCTTTTCACAACAAGGAGCTCTTACCATCTTTAAGGTCTTGTGTTTTTATGGAAATGGAAACAATGTATGGAAGAAGAATGCACTATTAGTATATGCTATAGTATCACTCTTCTTAGTTTAACTAGCTCCTAATATTCTCTCTCCTTGTTGAACTTCATTTCCAAAGACATATGTTGGCTATTTATCCTTGGATATTCCGCACGCCATGACTTGAATAGTCCAAGAAAACAAAAAAATAAACATTTTCCTATTCAAACTTTTTAGCAGTTTCCGCGAAAGAGGAACCTCTCAAACACACACAAAAAGGAAAGCAAAAGAAATTACTCCCTTCGTCCCATAATACATGACACAGTTGACCCTATTACGTATGTCAATGCATAATTTTGAGCTTAAATATCTTGAATAATATGTTAGAAAAAAGGGAAATGTTAACCGGTGCCCCCGGACACTGGTTAATGAAGTCAAATGTAGTAATGTTATATTGAAACTTGTGCATTCAAGATCTTAAAGGTATAAAAAGTAACATTTTTAATTTAAAACTTTCTATTTTAACTTCCTTAACCGGGCACTGGTTAACATGACCCTAGAAAAAATTATGAAAATTAGATATTTTGAAGATACTCATCGAGACGAATCTAACGACATCTTATATGATATTATTTATTTTGTATATTAGTAGAAAAATAAGATCAAAGCAAGTTAGGTCAAAATTGCAAATTTTCAAATGGATCATCTATTGCGAGAGGAAGGGAGTAATTAATTAACAAATATCGGTAATCACTATTTGGATTAATATTTTTACTCGATTTGAACTGAAGATCTGTGACTCATTAATTTTTAGTTTAAATTAGTTGAGCATCTCAACTCCTCAGTTGATAGTTTGTTTGTATTAAGGAGAGAGACATTTTTTTTTCTACAACAGCCTCCCCAAGGTATGAGCCTAAAAAAAAATTATATTCTAGTAGTAATACTAAGTGCTATCCTTTTTGGGAAGGTAGTTTGAGGTTCCTTAGTGATTTTCACATTTGGATGTACCGCGTATATACGACACATTGTATTTATCTTTTAAAAAATATAAATAGAACATTGTTCTTTTAAAAAAAATATGTTTTTATTTTATCACGGGCCTCTTTTCACTTACAGAATCGAGCCTCCGGATTCGTAGGAACGGCCATGTTCATGAGTTAAGAGATTTAGTGTTTGTTTGTTTTCTTTTATAAAAATTAACGATATTCATTCATTTAAATTGATAGAGTGCATCAATTCAATACAAATTTAAAATTTCTAAAAACAAAAATGATGAATCTGCAAACAAACTCACAACATCCATGTTAATAGCATAAAATGGTAAAATATATATATCTACAAATATGACTATATTCAAGCCATCAAAATACTCATGTTTCTGGATCTGCAGCGTTGACGACACATTGAATTTGCACTTGGTCAAAACTAATATTTCAACATGAATCAAATAAACACTACATTAAGATGTGAAATAAAAAATACAACGCACAAAGAGAGGAAATTAAAATAAACAAAGTCGTGTTCAACGATGAAATCACAAAACCAACGAAAGAAAACTGAAAATATGTGAAAAATCATTTATTTAACCAAAAGAGAAAGAAAAGTAATTTGGTGATTTCATGTCAAAATTGACCCTAAATCACTTATCTTTGGTAGATCAAGAAGAAGAAATGTTGCAACGGCTAGGCTTTGAGAAAGTGAAAAGTGAGAGAGAAAAAATTAGTGTATGTTTGTTGTATTCCACTTTTAGAGGGGCCAAAATTTATCCTCAATGAGTAGAATTGATTTTGACATAATAGATTGATTTCGAACACAATTGATTTTACTTTCAAAATTGATTATAGTTAAAGTTAGAATTTTTAATTTTGATTCAATAATTGATTTTTTTCAATTCATTTTACATAAATGTATTTGAACACATATAGTTTTATCTTCAACTCTGATTCAATGTGAATCAATTTTACTAAATCAATTTTTTCACAAAATCAATTCTTATACCACGGAATGAAACATACACTTAGTGTGTGTTTGGTTCAACTTTGGATAAAATTGATTATGACAGAATTGATTCTGATAGGATTGATTATAATAGAATTGATTTTGAGAGAATCGATTTATGTTTGGATACAATAATGTAGAATTGATTAAACAAGTTGAATGTTGTTTGGATAGTTTTTATCAAAATTGATTTTGAATGTATAATTACTAAAACAGACATAGCAAAATTCATGTAAATGTGCATAGTTGAATGTATAATGAGATCAATACTAAATGTAGATATATTATTTAATTTGAATAAATAAATTTTGTATATATTAATTTAAAGCATAATAAATCATTGAACTAATTTTTTTACAAAATATTTGTTCATATATTATATATTTTTAATAAAATATATTTAAGTTAAATAATACTAGAATTAGTTGCAAAAAATGATAAAATATAGCGTAAAAGAAAGGTAAAAGAAAAATACAGTAAATCTGAATGGGGACACCGTAAAGGAAAATCAAAACCTTGGTAACTCATGACCCCATAAACATTTTTCGGGTGGCTAATTTGGTTGGTTAAGTTTTCTTATTAAATTTGGTTCATCAAATTAATTACAAAGCAAAAAGAAGGAGAATTGATAAAAGGCAATAAAGGAAAATAATAGATTGCAATAATCAAAATATTAAATTTAATGTAGAATTGATTCTAGGAAAGCCAAAAGTTAGTAATTGTAGCTTTAAGGATAATTGATTTCTGAGGATAGAAACAATTCTTAAAAGCCAAACCAAACACCATTGAAAACTCAATTTTTTACTTCTGAGGATTGTAGAAGCACTTCTTGATACTGAAAAGCAAAAAACATACAGACTCTTAAATGTGACATTGTTGAATGATTACAGAAACATAATTCTGGCACCTCAGTAGTATAATTGGTCAACCCAATATTTGGAAACGTTTATTTGTATGTTTTTATGCGTCTACTTGAGTAAGTGCATAAGCTAAAAGACGAGTAATACTACAAACTAATATCATTATTAAGAAGAAAAAAAAAAATACTTGAATAGTCCTTTTTTATAGGTGATACTTGAATAATCTTTTGAAAACTATGAGCAGCCAAATAATTGGACTCATGGCATTTTTCTTACATTTGTGTCACTACCATTAAATCCGACGAAAGCACCTCAAAAAATAAATTAAATCCGACGAAAGATGAGTTTTAAAAATATACAAGGCGTCACGATTGAACAAATACTACGGTCACATATGTGTAATTTGTAGGGTGGGGGCCTTATACATGTGCAATTTTTATTAGGTATCAATATAGAAGTGACGTCAAAAGAAATTGGGAACGGATCATAGTGATGAAGAGAAGATAAAGAATAAAGAAGTCAGGGTTCTAATGAAACGTGTAATATAAAGCAATATCAATGTAAATATACTAAAGCCAAAAAAACAAAACTACCCTCGATATAATAAACTTTCTAACATATCGCCTCAAATTTTGATGTACTATGATCAATTAATAGAGAGTATCAAGAGTTTGTTAATCAATAGATGCAGTCGTTTAATGGAAATTGTTTTTGAAGAAGTCAGTAATTCTGCATGGCGGAAGGAACAAACATCATACTAAATGTGTCATGATGAAGGTCCGCTGTTCACCAGGGCTTCGGTCGCCGGCTTCCCTGTCATTAGGTCACCAACTTCCTTAACCTTTCGGCACTGGGCAGGCGTCAGTCCCAATACATGGTCTTACGACTTTGCAGAGACATGTGTTTTTGGTAAACAGTCGTCTGGGCCTGGTCACTGCGACCCCCTTTGTGAGGAGGTACCCTTTCTCCCGAAGTTACGGGGCTATTTTGCCGAGTTCCATAGAGAGAATTGTCTTTCGCCCCTAGGTATTCTCTACCTACCCACCTATGTCGGTTTCGGGTATAGGTACCCTTTCGTTGAAGGTCGTTCGAGGTTTTCCTTGGAGTATGACATCAATTACTTCGGCTCCGAAGCGCTTGGTACTCGAACTTTGGTTGGAGGCATTTTCTCTACCTCTTCTTACCCTGAAAAAACAGGGGGCACCTTGTGTTCTTGAACCAACAACCATCTTTCGGCTAACCTAGCATCCTCTGTCCCTCGGGACCAGCAAGGGGTGGTACATGAATATTCACTTGTTGTCCATCGACTACGCCTTTCGGCCTGATCTTAGGCCCTGACTCACCCTCCATGGACGAACCTTGTGGAGGAACCCTTAGGTTTTTGGGGCATTGGATTCTCACCAATGTTTGCGTTACTCAAGCCAACATTCTCGCTTCTGCTTCGTCCAACCCTGCTCGTGCGGGTACTTCTTTCTAAGGCGGAACGCTCCCTTACCGATTCATTTTTACATCCCATAGCTTTGGCATATCGATTAGCCTCGTTCACCTTCGGCGCAAGAGCGCTCGATCAATGAGTTATTACACACTCTTTCAAGGTCATGTGAGGTGATTGTTGAGAATTTTGGTAGAGATCAACAAAGAGAAAAATAAAATAAGAGAAAGATTGAATTTGAATTGATAAAATTTAGGAAGTTGATGCAATGAGTGTAGGATGCACCCTATGTAGTGATTCCAAGGTGATTAGAGAAATGATAACTTGACACACTTTTTTAGACACAATAGAGACATCACCGTGTAATTATACGGTTTTTCCTTTTTTTTCTCATTTTTTTTTCTTTCCCTCTCCACCTCCCCTTTCCCTCTTCTGCAACTCACTCTTTGTCTTGCTTCTCTCTCTCTCTCTCTTTCTCTCTTCATTTCAATTTTCTCTCTCTAGGAGAGATAGGTAGAGAGATGGAAAAAAACTAATTGATCTCAGACGACGTTTGAATAGATCTTGAAGGTGATTTCGGATCTCCGGCGACGTGAGAGAGAAGAGGATGTCGTCCGAGGCTTGATATCTAGATTTAAGAGAGATGGTAGTTACTAGTTAGTGTTAGACATAGATGAGGACGGCGGTGGCAGCGATGAGGATAGTGGAAGAAAAGAGACAGAAGGTACACGAAGAGATGAGGAGGGGATTGATGGTCATCACTGTTGAGGATGATAGTGGTTGTGAGAACAGCGGTGGGGGAGGACGGCGGTGGAGAGGACGACAGTGGTAGTGAGAGGATAGTGGAAGAAGGAGTTCTGGAAACGGCACACAGAGAAGAAAGGAAGGACAGGTGTGTGGTGGATTTACAACAATGATCCTGCTTTAAGGTTGAAAAGTCCAAAATGCCCATGGTGCATGTATTGTGTCAAAAAAAGTGCGTTCAGTTATCATTTCTCATAACTAAAACCAACTTATAATTAATCATAACTCACTCATAAACAAATCATAGACATTGAACTAACTCTATTTAATCCAACTATATGTCTTATAGCTCTCTACAATCCAACTATGGATTAACATTACGAACTTGAGATGAACAATACAATCCAAAAAAATCAATGTAACTATTTAATTAAAAATTATATATATAAAAAAAATAACAAGACGTAATCACATATACTAGACAAGAAAAATTTGATAATTATCGTGGTAGCGGTTGAAGTAAATAATTTTAGAATTTTTCGACCAATTTCTAAGTCATTTCAGCTTCTTTACGACATTGACTCTAATAGAATCAATAATCTCAAGCTTAGGTCATCAAATGTTAAATTTGACTAATAAATTTAACTATCATATATTGATTCTTTGTTTTGATATCTATAAGACACTCCTTATGCTCTATAGGATTTTAATTTTAATATATTGTACTTTTGGCTTGTTCAAAAAACTATCATCATAGAATAAAAAGCGTACTATAAAGCCAATAATGGCTCAAGGGGGTGTACTACGAAAATAATTGGAGTGCATGAAAAATTTCAACAAATATTTGATATCATAAATCATTTTAATATGCTTAGTATATCTTACATTTCAACAAATTCCAACTATAATTGATCCAACTATAACGGTGACGATCAATTTTAATATGCTTAGTATATCTTACGTTTCACTCTCTTTCACCTTACTCTCATACTCCTACTAGACATGAGGAAACTAATATTTGATCTTTTCATAAAAAAATAAATGCAGGCCTTGAAAATATATTTAAAAGATTAAAGGCTTGATTTAAATGGAATTTTGGTCTTCATATTTTTTTAAAAATTAAAATTTTGGTACTTATATTTTAAAAATTTGTTTTCCAAATTAAAATATTGGTCCTCATATTTTAAATATTAGTTTTTGGTCCCCATATTTAACTTTTTTATTTTTATTTTGGTCCATCTATCCGTTTTAGACCATTTTTTATGATATTGTCCATTCATTTATGACACAACAACGCTTATTAATCATATTTCTGTTGACATTGATATTCAGTGTGGTCTAATAAGCATTATCACATCATAAAATATCCAAAAAAGATAAGAGAGATTAAAATTCAGAAGAAATAAAATGTTAAACAAAGAAACCAAAAAGCCAATTTTTAAAATAGGGGTCCAAAGCACTTTTTTTTTAAAAAAAAAATAGAGGAACAAAAGGAGTATTAAGTTCACTGCGGTCTAATAAGCATTGTCACATCATAAAATATCCAAAAAAGATAAGAGAGATTAAAATTCAGAAGAAATAAAATGTTAAACAGGGAAACCAATAAGCCAATTTTTAAAATAGGTGTCCAAAGCGCTTTTTTTTTAAATAGAGGAACAAAATGAGTATTAAGTTAATATTAAATTGGGCTCCTCTTCAAGGTCTTAGGTTCGATTCTCTCTGGTGCCAATTTGAGTGGGTTAGTTTAGCTTCTTCAAAAAAGTTAATATTAAATTGGTGTATTATATAACTTATATTTTAAAAATATATATAAGTTCTTTATGCAAAAAAGAAAATGAAATTCTCTAATTTTTTTATTAAATATCTATGTACTATAAACAAATCAACTTTCTCTAGTTTGTTAACCGAAAACCAGGTCTTATCTACTTAGTCAATGAATCTTTTCATTAATAGTTCCAAGACAAAAACCAGGTCTTAGATTTATAATAAACAGTTGGATAATTTTGTTCTTAATTAAAGCAAGTGGAACTATCCAAAAAAACAAACTATAAACAGGTTGATTAATTAGCTAATTATTGATATATTTATATATGATTTACAAATGATCACTACTGAAAAAATTGAAATAACGGAAGAAAATATAGATGAAATATTTTTCCTTTTCGACAACAATTGAAAAATGTTGCTTAAAAGAATAGGGGATGTTTTTAAACCATCTCATGTGTGAGCGTTGCCTATTGTCTAAGAAAACAATGTTAGAAAAAATTTACTAACTTTGGAACATTTACCAGCTATTGCAAAAAAAAAAAGAATAATTGGTTCTTACACTTGAAAAAGTTGTCCCCTATTATAAACTTTTAGGCCGGTTTATACATATTGCACAAAAAAATGTTGTCAGAGGAAAAAAAAAAAAAGACTGTTGAAGTGGTTTCTAATTATGTTAAGAATGCTGTGTTAGACGAGATAAGACTTAAGCATATATTTATAAGTAGAGATCATCATCATCTTACAAATCGATTTTATAAAATTGAATAAAAGACTCACATTTTAATATTTTATTCAAACATATTCAAGATTCGATGAATAATCTTCTATCAAACTGCTGTTATCAGACTACTCGGATTTCACTCCACATATAACGTAGTCTTCGTGTTACATATGTTGCTAACAAAGTCACATTCATTGAATTAGGATGAGATTTGAAACTAAACACTAGACTTCAATGGTATGTCGTCAATTTTAGTCACTTTTAAAATGTTGAAATATTCCAAACAAAAAAAAGTATTTATAATGTATGTGAACGTGTCATAGTTGGTTTTGTAATCTGCTTTGCCTAATAATATACACAAACACAAACAGTGGCGACGCAAAGAGAAGGACTTGCACTCGTGGATTGTTTCAGTCAGCCACTTGTGCACTCACGTGCTTTGATTTTGCAAAGATATAATGATGCCAAGTCTCATCGTGCAACTCGTTTTTAACCCACGTTTCGTCTGATTCTCTTCAACTGGGACAAAGACAAGTACGGTACTAAATAATATATTCCGTCAATTCCTATATATAAGCACTCTTTTATTAAAGGCAAAATATGCTTATATATAGGAACAGAAGAAGTAATTTATAAGGTAAGATATAAGCATGTAAATGTGTTACGAGGAAAAATAGTCATTTTAAAATCGAATATCGTAAATAATTTTATTTTTTTAACAAATTAAAATGGGATATATTAAAACCAACAACATATCCCTCCAACACAAGATGTGTCAAAGAGGATAGTCTTTGATTATGTAATATGTTAATTAAAATAATTATTTATGTTAAAATATTTCGTTAATATTGTTATATCAGTTCTTTAACTTACTTATTGTTGATCGGTCCATATAAGTACTTACACACTGTCATATCAATCATTATATGAAAAGAGTTAATGTCAACATTGAAAAACTATTTTAACGTGAATTGATTATTTTGACTAACGAAATGTATAATCAGAGACTATTTTAGAATTTTGATATATTGAGAGATTATTGTGGTTATTCGTTACACATTCAGAAGTTAAAATGACTATTACCCAAACTTTCTATATATGGTGCATGGATCATGTTTTTATTTTTGTAGAATTAGAAATGACAAAAAAAACTAAGGAGCAGGACGGGTTTACTATATTTCTAATGAATATGCAACTTCAAAGGGTCGGAAGGAGTATCAGACATAGTTTAAGATAAACTATTAGCATGGTGCAAATTGGCAAGAAAATCACCAAAAGTGTTGATTTCTCGATGAATGCATGCAAGAGAGAGATTGTAATTGAGAACACGAAGCATGTGAAGCAGATCAACGAGGAGAGTCCAGAGGAAGACACTAGCAAAAAATATGTTGTTAACAAAGTTAACCACAGTCAGAGAATCAACTTCAACAAGAAAAGAGAAAATGCAGAGCTAGTGAGCAAGCTTTAAGCCGTAATAAAGACCGGCATGAACAACAAAGGATGTTATAATATTGCAATAGTAACCTTTAATGAAATGATTGTGGTGATCTCTAATAAAACCACAACAAGAAACTATATATATTAATAAAGCGAACTTGTTATACATTAAGCACAACAAGAGAAATAGTTTAGGGTGTCCTTTTTATCAATGTGTCACAAGTTCGATTCTTTGCAATCGCACAAAGAGTTGAACCCAGGACGTGTTGATACTTTAAGCATTTTCTACCACTAGGCCCGACAATGAATATTTGACTAATATACAACATTATATTGTGTATAATTCATTATTTAAGTCCAGTATATGAAAATAAAAATTGTATATAATTTATTATTTAAGTCTAATATATGAAAATAAAAACAATTGGATAATAATTTGGTGTGGCTATAGACATACGGTGGTCCACCCCTGCCATTGACAATGATTGTATGATTAAAATGAAGTCCATTCTTACCTTCAAAATTAAACAGTTCCAAAGACTTGAAAGGCTTACTGAAAAAAGTTATAGCCAATGGAGATTAGGAGGGTCAATATCATCATAAGTGAGATTCCATTTAATTCAATCATAAATGCCCAAACTAAAAGAATTTTCTAAACATATATATCATCGTTGATTTTTTATTTTTTCACAAACATCTTCACCTTTACGGATGACATATTGACATTCATAATTGATTCATGAAGGGTGTTGCAACGCACGCAAGTACCATTAGGGGGCATGAGTTGATGCTTCTCTCATCACTTTTAAGAAACCTCCCATGACACATTTTTCATAAGAAAGCATCAATTTTTTAGGCTCATGTCAATTTTTTTTTTTTTTTGGGTACAAGGCTCATGTCAATTCTAAGCCAAAGAAAAAATAGAACCATGCATACTAGCAGCATGAAACTCAGTGGAGAGGTAGGTGTAAGTTGATTTGATTGAAGAATCACCATTACTAGCATGCGACTAACTATGGACATCGTTAGGACATGTTGGTGGAGGCTTAATATCGACAATTGAAACACAAACATATGAAGGGAGGATGGACTCAAGCTTGTGCCATTTTCAATTACCAGCACATAAATAAGAAGCAACATAAAAGTTAGATTCCTAAATAGGTATAAATTAGGAAACTCTATCCTTAAGGAAGATCATGGTCATGCATACATGAAGAAATGTTGATCTCCACATGATACCAAACTTGAATTCTGCTCTTTACCCATCACAAAATACTTGCGCCCAATTGAAATACCGTATATATCTCTACGTGAGTTAAGTCACGCAGCGTGACTTAACTCACGCACCTTATAAACTCTGCGTGACTTAAGTCACGCACCACTGACTTGTGCGCGAGTTAACTCACACAAGTTGGCTGATGGTTAGAGCTCTAAAACACACATTTTTTGAGCGGTGGTCAATGCTTTTTAATGATTTTTACACGTTTTTTTAAAAGTTTTTTCACGTTTTTGACCTCATTAAGTGCTATGTTACCTTAAACCACCTATAAATACCCTCCAAACTTCCCCATTTCCTCACACCATCTCACATTCTCACTCTCCTCCTCACTCTCTCCCCCTATGAATCTCCTCCTTTTCCTTTTTTTTTTCCTTCTTTATTTTGGTGTAAAAAGAGAAAGAGGCCAATTCTAGGGATAAAATGATGAGTGGTGAGCAACTTTCTTGGGAAAGAAAGAAACAGATTGGGTAAAACTAAATGTGCAGATTTAGTTTTACCCCAGAAAAGCTGGTTTTCTTGTAGATTTCTTTTAGTTTTACCCCAGGAAGGCTGATTTTCTTGTGGATTTCTTTTAGTTTTACAACCGGAAGCTACGTTTTCTGGTGGTTTTTATTTTTTCGCAGATTTAGTTTTACCCCATTGTAAATGATATTAATAAAATGATATTTTATATCTATTATTTTTGTTTCTTTATTTTTGTTAATTTTTACATTTATTTTATGATTGCGTATTGAATTAATAAATTCGAATAAAGCAAATACATGAATTAGAATAAATTCAGTGTGAATTCGAATAAAAATTACGTATTGAGTAAATTCGAATAAAGTTACGTATTAAAAAAAATTGAAAAAAGGACCAATTAAACTCAGCGTGAATTTGAATAAAGTTGCGTATTGAATAAATTCGAATAAAAGTTACATTACATTACATAAACAACATGTATATCAACTATATATGTTATCACATCAAATTCCTTCTTATAAGACGAGTCATCACATAAAGACTTAGATGCATTCCGTGACACTCATCTTATATGAAGGAATTCGATATCATAACTTATATAGTTGATTCTCAATAATACATGTTCTTAAATATGTCCTATCATTACATTGGATTACATTCGGGTTGCACCTTCAAACTACAACAATTATCTTACCTCTGAAATGGTAAATTCAAATTGGCTAAACACCAGGACTGAAACATTCACCCTGAAGTTTAATTATTCCACTCAAAAGATTAAATTCTTGTTAGGCTTGGTTTAAATGATGGTATTCAAGTGTCAAAAGAATAAGGTGCATTCCTTGCACTTCAATACCTTCATCTAAACCAGCCTAACATGAATTTAATCTTTTGAATGGAACAATAGAACTGCCGGGTGAATGTTTGGGAACTAGCGATTAACAAGTTTGAATTTCCATTTCAGGGAAAGACGATTGCTCTAGTTGGAAGGTGCATTCCCTACCTAATCACGATCCCTACCTAATCACGATCTTCTGGCGGAATCAGACTGTTGATAATATCTTTAGTTAATCTTAGCAACGCTACCCGCATATCGATCCACTGGAACATGTTGTGTTCCCAAAACATGCTCGTCACGTTTTCTTTGTTCGTTAATTCCACCCAACTGAATGATATTCTCCCATCGTCAAGCGTTGGACGTTTATACTGAAGGTGAGAAAAACCACAAGAAGGGGAGGTTGAATTGTGTTTTTGGAAACTTCTTCTTTTACGTTCTAGATAACTGTCCTCAGGTTCAGAGTCTGAAGTAGTTCAGAGTCTATGTGCAGCGGATAATGTAAAGAACAGAAGAAGAAAGAACACA